>Ga0131853_10003366_pt1 | contig 28708 bp, 31 predicted proteins | sample TergutLab28metaG_FD_92764 | JGI IMG/M metagenome (GOLD analysis project Ga0131853, IMG submission 92764) | Labiotermes labralis P1 segment gut microbial communities from Petit-Saut dam, French Guiana - Lab288 P1 (version 2) (version 2) | ecosystem: Host-associated > Arthropoda: Insects >...
GCTACTCTGCACACAGCATCCCGATTCTCGGTCACCGCATTGCAGGTTCTTCACCCTGAGCCGTACCGATCGCCTCACCCGCAAGGGGATTACGCGCCAGCACGAGAACAGGTCTCCACGGCAGCAGGAACGGATTCTCCATGCCATTGGAGAGCGCCCTGAAGCCGCAACATCTCACAGGTGAGATGTTCCCCCCAGCACCCACCCCAAACTGGGCGTTCAAAGCAAGCACCACGGGTTTCATCGATATGCCCTTCAAAGGATTTTTAGGCCCTTCCTAGGAGCCGGCAGCACTGACTAGGATACTGCGCCGCTGGGTACACCCATTTCGATGCGGTGCGCCCTGCTTTGTATTCTAGCAAATTTTTTGGATGAATTCAATGTTTCAGCGTGAATTATTCATTGAATATTCATTTTGAGACAGTGCATTGACTGGTAGTACAGGCCTTCTGTGGTAGAATTATATGAATCACCCTCTCTTCTCTTTTGGAAGAAAGACAGCGAATTGATCGTTCATTAAGATGACAGATGTCACTAGCATGCTTCCATTTCTCTTGTTATAATAATGATAAACAATATAAAAGGGAGTTTATGTGTGATGGCAAAAAATTTTACGGAAGAATATGTTGCAATAAACGGAATATCGCAGTATTTTTTACACATTCCAAATGACAGCAAAGACGTGGCAATTATGTTACATGGTGGGCCGGGAATTCCTAATTCCTACCTTGCCTATTATCATCAGCCTTATTTAGATTTTTGCAATGTTGTCTATTATGACCAGCGCGGAGCGGGTAAAACGCAGCTTAAAAGTAAGACAAATCCCGAAAGTCTTTCTATGGATATTATGGTGGAGGACTTGAAGGCAACTATTAAATATGTCAAAGAAAAATACAAAACAGACAGAATCTTTCTTGTTGGACACTCTTGTGGCTCAACCTTGGGTACACAGTTTGTCTTGAAATATCCGGGTGATGTATGCGGATATATTGGTTATGGGCAAGAAGTTTCCTTTGAATCTCAACACAGAAGTTGGTTTGAGCATCTAAAATTAGCGGTGTCGAAAGCAGGCAATCAAAAGGACGAAAAGAAGATAGCGGCGGTGGACAAAAATTTCCCTAGCATTCCAAAAGATGAGTTTGTTAAGCAAACAATTATGCTAACAGGGCTGGAATCAAAATATGGCTTTAAGGTGGTCGATTATATCCAGCTATACCGTAAAAGTCCGATCATATCATTCAAGTCTGCAATTCAACTTACTAGACACGACGGAAGCAAAATTAATAAAAAACTTCTTGGCGATGTATACCACGGCATTGACATAAGTAATATTAAAGAATATAATCTGCCGATTTATTATATTTTAGGACGGCATGATGAGTGGACTCCAAGTAAAATAGCCGAAGAATATTTTAACACTATAACAGCTCCTAAAAAGGGATTGTATTGGATAGAAGATGCCGGACATTTTATTGATACCGATAATCCATCAGCCTTTTTCAGCACAATAAAGGAAATCATGGCACAACAATAATGCTACTAATAGGTAGTCGTAACCTAAGCCGAAAAAGAGACCCGCTATCATCCGATAGCGGGTCTCTCACGCACTAGCCTTTCGGCAAGGAATCATCTCCCCAGATCCAGTCTCTTACGTGGATCACCTCATAGGTATCCTCCCCGGTTTTGCAGACCACCTCTGTGATGCCGGCGTTTATGATGAGGCGTTTACACATCTCACAGGGGCAGGCGTCTGAAACCGGGTCGCCGCCGGGGGGCATTCTGCCGGATAGGTATAGGGTAGCGCCCAGCACATCCCGTCTGGCGGCGGAGATGATGGCGTTTGCCTCCGCGTGGACACTGCGGCATAGCTCATAGCGCTCTCCGCTTGGGATCTGGAGCTCTTCCCTGTAGCAGCGAGCTAAATCCAAGCAGTTTTTTCTGCCGCGGGGGGCGCCGTTGTAGCCGGTAGCGAGAATTTCATCGTTGTGGACGATGATGGCGCCGTATTGTCTGCGTAGACAGGTGGAGCGGCGGGATACGGTGTCGGCAATGTCTAGGTAATAGTTGATTTTGTCTTTGCGGTTCATAGGCAGACTCCTCCGCTGGGCTGTTTTTTCTAGTATACATTGCAATCTTGTGGAAAACAAGATGCCGTGATAAACTGGGTGCGGGAAAGTTCGAGATCGATGGAAAACGAATCGAAACGGGGGAATGTTACTGTGCATGAACCATTTGAAAAGACGTATCCAAATGCAGATACCATCGTCGTTTTTTTACACGGATTTATCGGCAGCCCCAATCAGTTTGAAGACTTAGCTGATTTTGCATATGCGCATAACTGTTCGGTCTTATCTTTACTGTTACCGGGACACGGCGGAACAGCAAAAGAATTTAGAAAATTTAGGTTAAACAACTGGGAACGCCATCTGGAAGATGAGCTTGCGCGGGTATCCGCTTCCTATCAAAATGTCATTTTGGTCGGGCACTCAATCGGAGGGCTTCTCTCTTTAAATGCCAGTCTGAACAAGAATTTTAATATCAAAGGCGTTCTGTTGCTTTCTTCACCCTTAAGATTGAAATATTCACCCCACACATTGTCTGTCGGCATTCAATTATATCTCTTTCCCAAGCGTACAGATGAAATTCTGGAAGCTTACAGAAAGGCGAATAGTATTACAGTCTCATCCATATTCAGTTATATGTTCTGGCTAAAGCAGACACGGGATGTCTATAAGTTAATCAAAAAAACAGCGTCAAACCTCCCTGCTATTACCGTATCAACTACTGTACTCCATTCTAGAAAAGATGAACTGGTATCATTAAAAAGTGCGGATCTATTCCGTGATGGCCTTACAAATGCAGAAAAAAAGATCATTACTTTAAACGAATCTTGGCATGCTTTTTATCCGCCCGAAGAAAGAGCTGTGATCCGTCAAGAGTTAATGCATTTAATAGATATTTCAGCAAAGACAGAATAAGCAAGCTATTCCACATACAGGAGGTGCATCCATGCGAGAAATGACAATTACAGCAAACGATGCGGGGCAACGGCTGGATCGCTTCTTGCAAAAAGCCCTGCCTGGGCTTCCCGGTACCCTTGCGCAAAAATATATCCGCACGAAGCGGATTAAGGTTGACGGCAAGCGCACGGAGCGGAGCTATCGGCTCTCAGAGGGGGATACAATTCAGCTGTATATTGGGGATGAATTTTTTGAACAGGCTCTCGACCTAGGGCTCTATCTGTCGATCTCAGATCCTGCTCTCTCGATTTGTTATGAGGATGAGCATATCCTACTTGTGAATAAACCCCCCAGTATCCTCTGTCACAGCAGTACAGATCCGGAAGAGGTCACTTTGGTTGATCAGGTGAAGGCCTATCTCTATCAATCCGGCGGGTGGGATCCGAAGGTGGAGCAGAGCTTTGTGCCGGCTTTGTCCAACCGATTGGATCGGAATACCGGGGGGCTTGTGATTGCCGCGAAGTCTGCCGCTTCTCAGCGGATTTTGAACGAGAAACTTCGGGATGGCGAGATTGACAAGTATTATCTGCTGGCAGTTTGCGGACGTCCTGTACCGGACTGCGGGCGGATTGAGGGGCATTTGGTGAAAGATCGGGCAAATAATATTGTTCATGTGGCAGAAGCTCATGAGGCGGATGCAAAAACCGCCGTCTTAGAATATCAAACCCTTAAGACGACGGGGGATGTCTCCCTTGTGGAGTGTAAGCTCATCACCGGGCGCAGTCATCAGATCCGGGTGCAGATGGCGAGCCTTGGCACACCGATTTTGGGTGATCGCAAATATGGCGGCGGGGATTTGGAGCCGTATCAAGCGCTTTGGGCGTATCGGCTGCGCTTTTCCTTTACCTCAGACGCAGGGGCGCTTGCGTATTTGGACGGGCGGGAGTTTCGTAGTATAGAGCCGCCTTTTGTAGCGCGGTGGTTTTCGTAGGGGACGCTGAGGGCATCGCCCCCTATAGAGGGATGTGATAATAGGGCATCCTTAAAACTTCAGTGAATCCAAGCTTTTTGCACAGATTCACTGAGGCTGTGTTCTCAAGTCGGCAAGACCAGACAGGCTCTAGATTATTCTCCAAACAATACTCGATCAATGCTGCACAGGCCAGATATCCGAGTCCTTTGCCGTGATATTCCGCCGCTGTTTCGATCCCGATTTCGAGTTTATCGTCGTGCCTAGCGGATGGGAATGCAGTGGAGGCTGGTTTGCCGTCCGCCATGACTGTGAAAGCCTTTGCCATGTTATTCAGTTGTTCCGGCGTTTTCCAGTAATCTTTTGGAACCACACGTCCGCTGATTTCAAATAGCAGATCTGTGGGTGTTGGGATTATCTCGTATCGAGATTTATCTATTTGGCGATAGGTTTCGTAGAACTTCTCTGGGTTGAACTTGAAGTTCAGCCGGCTGTGCGGGCTTGCCTTGCCGTCTTCGACCAGACGGTTTAGGACAAGATCCCAATCTCGCGGGAATGCTTGCAGCCACTCGTCTGTTTTTCTTGCATCGGAATTGCCTGCGAAATAGTCGAAGAGCGCTTGATTGAACGTCTCATTGCTGCTGTCTCCGCATAAGTAAGTCATGCCGTATGGATGTATGATATAGAACGATTTGGGCGATTCAAGGGAATCAAGGAAAACTTTTCCATCTACATGATGGGAAAGGACGGAGCGCGCCATTAGCATGTTGAAGGGAACTTGCATGACAGGCTCTAGCAAGCGCCCATAATGATCTTTGCTTAATTCAAACATGTTTACTCGTCCTTTTTCTCCAATTTCCGCTTTGTGCCGTCTTCTTCCATGATATAAGTGTTGTCTAAATGATGGGTAAGGCTTTTGCGAAAGCCTGCGATGTATTCTTCCCTGAGGACTTTGCGCTCCTCGTGCTCTTCAGGCGTGAGGCCCTCTTCTTTGTGTTTTTTGGTGAGGGCGTTGATGCGGTCGATTTTATGTTGTTCCATTTTGATGGTTTCCTTTCTTGCCTCGACATGTTTTTTATGATATGATTGTCAGAACTCTAACGAAGGAGCTGTTTCCCTTGTCTTCTCCACTCAAATTCGCCGTGATCGGTGATCCCATTGTCCAGAATTTTGCACCACAGATCCATTTGCCTGTTTTGTCACACTATGTGGGCGAGGTGACCTATGAAAAAATCCGTGTCCCCCGGGGAAAACTCCCGCAGTGGCTGGAGCGTGTGCGTGAGGAGAATTATGCCGGCTTTACCGTCGCCATGCCCCATAAGATGGAGATTGGACAGTATCTGGACGAGCTTGTGATGGAAGCTGATTTGGTCGGCTCTGTAAATACGGTGATTAACCGAAAGGGGAAACTCATCGGGTACTCCACAGACGCCCTTGGGTTTTTTACGGCGCTTCGGGAAAAGGGAATCGACTTTGACAATAAACGGATTGTAATCCTTGGTGCAGGAGGTGCCGCCAGCGCACTTGCTTACCGGGCGATTTTGGATAATGCGGGCCGGGTTGAGGTCCTATCTCGCCGAGGCTCTCAGGCGCGGAATGTGGTGCAGGCGATCAGAGGACATTTGCGGGATGCGGCCCTCTCTTGGGATACGATGACGCGGGACAAGCTCCATGAACGTGCCGCCCGGGCGGATATCATCATAAATGCCACCCCCCAAGGTATGGCAGGGGTAGACGCGGTTTGGCCGGATTTGTCTTTCCTCTCTTCCCTGCCGGAACACGCCGTGGTTTGTGATATCATCCACGCGCCCAAGAGAACTGCTTTTCTGGAAGAGGCAAAACGCCTCGGTCATGTGACACAAAATGGGGTGAATATGCTGATTTATCAGTCTCTCGTGACGGACAGCCTCTACCTTGATCGGCCTGTGGATTATGCAGAGATGGCGAAGATGGTCAAAGGAGTCCTCGCCCAAGAGGATGGGGCGCCGGTTGGGGTCAGTCCCTTTTCCCAGACGGATGTTTAGGAATTAGCTTACGGTCTCGCAAACAAGCGAGACCGTTTTTTCTTGCCTATTTTCTGGCTTCTATCTCCCGCTCCTCATACTTTCGCTTTCATGGATTCCATCCGGATTGCAATCAACTTTTTTATATCCTTTAAAGTGCCTTCGTTTTTCACTTCAAACGCCAGTGATTTACCATTACGCCCGAAAGCAGATTGCTTGAATAGGTTTTGTGTATACGCTGTACATAGCGGCATCAGCAATTCCGCCTCATTCATTTCCCGCACACCGATTGGCATTAAGGCAATAAAATATCCTTGCTTCGGGTAAAGCGTACACAATGATTTTCCGCTTTTTTTATATTTTGCATTCCAGCCTTTCCATATTCCCTTGTCCATAGAACAATTGCTATAAAACAATTTGGGCCGAATATTGCATGTTTGTTGTAAAAAATCATCTAAATCATCCCATAGATGCGTGTCAACGAATTCCTTTACTTGATGATTTGACGGTTCGTGGGCAAGGCCGAACATCTCATTCCATTGCATCATATCCTCACCTGCTTTCTTGGTCCTCTATTAGAAACTCTGCGCCTTCGTTGTCGATCCATAGCGCTACCCGTTTCGTGGTGAATTTGATATAGCAGTAATTCGGGTCAGATACGCCGTCCGGATATACATCTTGCCCGAGCCGGATCCAATCTTGCCATTCTTGCCAATACTTGCTCTTCGTCTCTTGGTCAGAAAATATTTCTGTTTCACCAACAAGGCTTATATTATTCATGCTGGTGTAACAGTTTATACTTGCTTTATTATGTTTCTGAAGACGTTTCACCTTGTTTGAATCCATCGTTGCGGCGAAGTAGAGTTCGGAAATGTTCTCAGGATTTAAGAGCGATATAGCCGAAACGGAAGGGTATCCGTTTTCGTCTATTACACCAAAACTGGCATATTGAAAAGTTCTAATCATTTCATTTGCTTTTTCAAACAATTTCGTGTTCATGCTTTTCGCTCCCTCTCTTTTTGAAGCTATCCTATCATAGAAAACAGGACAACTGTACGTCTTGTTTCCTTATGCTAACTTCTGCCGTCCGACCTCCAGGCGGCGGAGGGTTTCTTCTTTGCCTAAGATGGCGCAGATTTCCACTGCTCCGCCGGGGGTGACCATCTTGCCTGCGACCGCTATGCGAAGGGGCCACATGAGGGTGGCGTTTTTGACTTCTAGCCGCTCTGCTAGATCCATGAGACAATCATGAATTGTCTCGCGATTCCAATCTGTAATCGCATCCAGCGCGGGGATTGCTTCATCCAGCATGGCCTTAGAGACTTCTTCGTTTGTTTTGCTTTTCTTGTTTATAAAGAGTTCTGTGCTATAGTCCGGCAGTGTGTCGAAAAAGTCTACTTTTTCCGGGATATCCCGCAGGGTCTCACTGCGTTGTTGGAGGATGGCTGCGATATCTGCCACGTCAAAGCGCGGATCGTGTACTGTTTCGCGGATGTAGGGGGCGGCGAGCGCGGCGAACTTCTCCGGTTCCATGGCGCGGATGTAGGCGCTGTTGAAATAGCGGAGTTTGTCCATGTCAAAGATAGCGGGACTCTTGGAGATGCCGGATATTTGGAAAGCTTCAATCAGTTCCGGCAGGGTGAACATCTCCTCTTCCCCGCCGGGGCTCCAGCCTAGGAGGGCAACGTAGTTGATGACCGCGTCTGTGAGGTAGCCCATGGTGATGAGGTCTTCATAGGAGGGGTCGCCGTGGCGTTTGCTCATCTTGTTTTGGGCGTCTCTCATGACGGGGGAACAGTGGATGTAGATAGGCGGCTCCCAACCGAAGGATTTGTAGAGGAGGTTATATTTCGGGGTACTGCTCAGGTATTCTGAGCCGCGGACAACGTGGGTGATGCCCATCAGGTGGTCGTCTATAACATTTGCGAAGTTATAGGTGGGGAGACCGTCTGACTTGATTAGGACACCCTCATCCAGATCTACATTGTCCACCTCGATATGCCCGAAAACCACATCGTCAAAGGATGTTTTCCCCTCTGGGATATGCTGGCGGATGACGCAGGGATTGCCTGCGTCTAGTTTTGCCTGTATCTCTTCCGCAGAGAGGCGACCGCAACGTCCATCGTATTTGGATATCCCCTTTTCCTCTGCCGCGTCCTCCTCTGCATCTGATTTGTCACAGAAACAACGGTATGCGCCGCCTAGTGCGATGAGCAGGTCCGCATATTTGCCGTAGAGATCGCGGCGTTCTGTTTGGATATAGGGGGCAACCGGGCCGCCTACGTCCGGGCCTTCATCGTGGGTGAGGCCGCAGTCGGCTAGGGTTTTGCAGATGACCTCCATGGCATCTTCCACAAGGCGGCTTTGGTCTGTGTCTTCGATGCGCAAGATGAACGTCCCCTGCTCTTTCCGGGCAATGAGATAAGTGTATAGGGCGGTGCGCAGATTGCCTACGTGCATGTATCCGGTGGGACTTGGGGCGAAACGGGTTCGCACTTTACCGTGGGGGATTTTGGCTTCCATCTCGTCGAACCAAGCTTGATTTTGTGTCATGTGTAGTTCCTCCTGTAGGGGCGGCCATTGGCCGTCCGTTCTTTTGTAAAATGTAATTGTCCTAACGTACAAACCATGAAATTATGAGTACAAGGGATACAACCGTTGAAATGGCAAACATCACAATGTTAGATGTTCTGCCTTTTTCTCCTTTCGGCTCCTTGATCGTGTGATAGAGGTAGAGCGCCGATGCCGCACCCACTAAAGGAAAGATCAGGATCGGTATGCCGGGCATACAAATGCCTGAGAGATTCATATACACCATATAGATGCTCAAACCCGCAGCAGCTGCGATCAGAATGAGCGCGATAATTGGGATGATTTTCTTCATGATGCCTCCCTATAGACTTGTAAAATGCTTACAATATGGCGCACAGTTGCAAATCTCACATTTTGCCTTTCGTGCTGTACACACGGCGCGTCCGTGGAGGACTAGACGATGGCAGAAGTCGTTAGATTTGTCTGGCGGCAGGATTTTACGGAGATCTGTCTCAATCTTCGCCGGGTCTTTTCCGGTTACAAGTCCCATACGATTGCAGAGACGGATGCAATGGGTGTCTACCACGATACTGCCGGGGACGTTGTAGATGTCACCGAGGATCAGGTTCGCCGTCTTCCGTCCAATTCCGGGGAGTTTTAAGAGATCGTCCATATTGTCCGGTACTTTTCCGCCGAAGTCGCGGAGGAGCATTTGGGAGGCCAGGACTAAATCTTTTGCCTTTGTCCGGTAAAATCCGCAGGGGCGGACGATCTGTTCTACCTCTTCTATGTTTGCCTCCGCAAAGGCTTCTAGGCTTGGGAAACGGCTGTAGAGTTCGGGTGTTGTCTGGTTTACCCGCTCGTCTGTACACTGGGCCGCCAGACGCACTGCGAAGAGGAGTTCGTAATCTTTGGGGTATTGGAGGCTACAGAGCGCATCTGGATAAGCTTCTTCCAGACAGGCAATGAGACGTAGGGCTCGTTCTTTCTTTTGCATGGTGATCTCCTCCTTGATTTTTTCAATTGTACCATAGGTGTTTGTATTTTTACAAGAATGGTACGGGGCCTTGATTTGGAACATACATAAAATTTTCTTTTCAAAAAACACTTGACACGTTCATTCTATCGTGATAGTATGAACGTGTTCTATCGAAATAGAACGTTGATTTTCATGAAAACATATTCTTTATTTATAAACAAGGAGGCTCTACAAATGAACCGATCTAAAATCAAACGATCTATTGTCAGCTTATTTCTCTTAGGTGCAATCCTATTTACACTCCCGCTCGGCGCTATGGCAAACACACCCTCGTTTCCTTTCACTGATGTCCCGCAAAATCACTGGGCGCGCCCTTACATCGCATCTGTTCACGCAGACGGCGTCATGAACGGCATTACGGCTACAAGCTTTGAGCCCAACACTAATCTCAGCCGAGTTATGGCTGTTGCTACCATCTTCCGCATGTATCATGGGCGGGTTGCAAATGCGAATGATTCTCGTGTCAATCCCTTTACCGATGTTACTGCAAACAACTGGTTTGCTCCTTATGTGACTTGGGCTTACAATAATAACATCGTAGCCGGTATGGGGAATAATCGCTTTGCGCCGCTGGATAATTTGACCCGGGAACAGTTTGCTGTTATCCTGCTCCGTTTTGCACAGTTTGAGAGTCTAGATGTGAGCGTACCTGCTACATTCACTCTCAATGCCTTCACCGATCAAAGTCAAATCAGCAGTTGGGCGACTGCGGCTATGCGCTTTGTAACTTATAATGGCATCTTACAAGGCGCCACTGCGACCACGCTTAACCCAGGCGGTCACACCACAAGAGCGCAAGGCGCTGCCCTTCTTTACAGATTTCTAGATTTTGCTGGAGGGCACATTGAAGATGTGTCGGCAGGTAAAGAAGAGGAATATGAAGCAGAGACTGCTTACACATACGCAGCATAGATTTTTGCATACCTACGCTCTATGATTTTTACGGGAGCGGATGAATCGCGTTGAAAGCCTGTAGGGGTGAGCATTGTTCGCCCGCCAATCAATCGCAAAGCAATCCTTCTGAACGGGTACACATTGTGCGCCCCTACAGGCCTTCAACCCACCCTGTCCGCTCCCGTTTTTATATATAAAACACTTGACACCTTTATTCTATTGTTGTAGAATAAAGGTGTTCGTCTATTGTACTAGAACTGCGAGGTGTTTGAACATGAAAGCGCAGATATTTGATTCTGAGTTAAAGGTAATGGAAACCCTTTGGAACGGGGGGAACCTCACCGCGAAAGAGATTGCACAGATACTTGCCAAGCAAGTTGGTTGGAGCAAGACGACCACATACACCGTGATTAAAAAATGTGTAGATAAAGGCTTCATCGAACGGCAGGGGGCGAATTTCCTTTGTCACCCGCTCATCTCCAAAGACGAAGTGCGGGGGCGTGAGGCGGCTGATCTTGTTGACAAGATGTTTGACGGCTCTTCTGACCTGCTTGTCGCCTCCCTCATTCGACACAATAAAATGAGCCCGGCGCAAATTGAAAATCTGCGCAAGATGCTCGGAGAACTCGAATAGGAGGCAATTTTCATGACACAAATGATTCTTTCCGCCTCTATCATGATCGCGCTCGCTGTCTTGATTCGCCGGCTCGCGATTCATCGCTTGCCAAAGCGCGTCTTTGTCATCATCTGGGGGCTTGTAAGCATCCGCCTACTCATTCCTTTTTCCCTGCCGGATGCATTCAGCATGCTGCATGTTTCAAATCTTCCAATTTTAGATGCCATTTCTGCTTTTGGCAGTTCTAATGTCGATCCGAGCATGCTGATGACCTCTGTACCGGTTGCTCTGCCTGCTTATGTGATGGAGTATAGTGCCGGGACAATTCTCGCCCAGCCATCTGTGAATTGGTCACTGATTTTGCTTATTCTGTGGATACTCGGAAGCGTATTGCTCGCGTTTTTCTTCCTGATCTCGCATATGAAATTCCGCCGGAAATTGAGCACCTCTTTGCCTTTAGAACACGCATTTGTTACTGATTGGCTGGCACTGAATCAGACTGCTCGTACCGTTCAAGTACGGTACTCAGACCAGATTTCATCTCCCCTTACCTATGGCATTTCTCGTCCTGTTATCGTACTCCCGACTGCCATGGATCTCTCTGATGATGTCCGGCTCAATTATGTCTTAATGCATGAGCATGTACATATCCGCCGTTTTGACTATGTGTGGAAGCTTCTCTTTGCGGCTGTCCTCTGTGTCCACTGGTTTAATCCCCTTGTTTGGCTCATGTATGTGTGTACAAACCGTGATGTTGAGCTCTCTTGCGATGAGGCTGTGCTTGGTCTCTTGGGACAAAAATCAAAAGCATCTTATGGTTTGGCATTGCTTGATTTGGCAGAGCGTAACACTCGTCTCGCCTTTGCGTCCGGCTTTAGCAAACATGCCCTAGATGAACGCATCCGCGTCATGGCTCGGGCGAAACGTAAATCTGTCCTCGGGGCGATTGCGGTACTGTTGCTGATTACCTGTACAATGATGATACTCGCAGCACCTCTTGTTGAGGCGGCGCAATCGCATATTGCGCCCAATGTACGGGATGATATAACCCAGACACCCGGCTATCTGTCCCAAAATCCTACAGATCCGGCTCCTGAACCGGAATACGTACCCGCAGCAAGTCCGCCTACTGTCTCCGAAGCGGAGCAGGAGGCTGAACTTCCTAGTCATGCTCCACTTGTTATGAATGAAGAGGCGCCTTCTGAGCGTCCGCTTGTGAATGAAGCTGAGACCTATGAGCCGCCTGTGTCTATCCCAGACGATTGGCTGTCTCTTCGTTTGGCAAATGAGCGTCCACCGGTTGACGATAGCGAATTTGACGAATTCATTCGAATGGATCATATTGCAATCCCTCTGCATGCATTTGGCGTATCCTCTTTAGAAGAGCTGGCGCTTTATTTCCCAGACGCATTTCACTTGCTCATTTATTTTCCAGATGAATTTCACTTGCTCGTAAGAACAATTGAACAAGGAGAGTCAGATCGGCTTTTCTCCTTGGAAGCTCCTCTTGCAATTCCCTAGAGAGATTGAGTGAAGCGCTGCTATACAAACAAGGCGGTTGGGCCATGGAGGCCTAACCGCCTTGTTCTACTTCTGCACACTACTGCTTATCTACTTTGGCTTTCTTAAATCTCCCAAACTTGCTTACTATCCAACAAATGAATAATGCGATTGGGAATGCAGCCCACGACACCATCCAAAAGCCTAGTCCGATTCCAACTGCCATGAGGATTACAGAAAAGGCGTAATAGATTATATTGAAAACCGTGTCAATGGAATGATTGCCTGCGCGAATGATCTCTATCAGTTTAATTGCACAAATGAGCAACCATGACAGTGGGAAGGCAATCCATAGTCTGCTTATTACTTCAGCGATAATCCCAACTGCAAATATGAACAGTAATATCCAAGTTGTACGGATTTGACCTGTTTCATCTGTGCTGCTACTGCCTTTTTTCCTTACAAGAGGGAAGATAAATACAAATAAAACCCACGCAATCGGCCCGGCTAGCCACGAGGCATACATTGCACCGACAAGTACCGAACTATATACCATGACCGTCGTGATGGCCATATAAATTGCTTCTTCAAACAAGGATTCAAAGGTGTGTGTGAACAATGACCCTTTATATCCGCCGCTTTTTCTTGCATCAAAGGCGTCTTTAAAGAACACAATGGTTGTGGTCAGTAAAAATAGCAAAGGCGATAAAGCGCGAAGCCGACTGAAGTTCCACACAGCAAGACTATGTCCATATTCTAGTTCCTCGACAAGCTCTGGCGCTATATTGTTTAAGCTGCCGCCAAAAATTTGAATACCAAATTGGGCTTCCAGTATTTCTGGAACAAGTAAAAGAATTCCAACCAATATGCCTGTTATGGTAAAAGCGTAGTCTGAAAAATCCCATTTATTGTCTTTGTTTTTATCGTTCTCCTCCGGCATAGGAATACCTCCACAACTATATCTGGTCTGTTGAGATCTAAATTATAACATCGAACTGGGAAGAAGTCTATCCGCTTCAATCTTGTAATTCTGCGTACAGTTCGCTATAATAGATGGTATCTTATAATAAAATGTTCGGAGGTCACCCCCATGGTACATGAGAATTTGCAATTTGTATCCCAATTCGACCCGGAAGTCGGCGCGGCGATCCGGCAGGAGTTTGATCGGCAGAAACGGAATATTGAGCTCATCGCTTCTGAAAACATCGTGAGCGAAGCAGTCATGGCGGCTATGGGGTCGGTGCTCACTAACAAATATGCCGAGGGCTATTCCGGTAAGCGCTATTATGGCGGCTGTGAGTATGTAGACATCGCGGAAGATATCGCCATCGCACGGGTGAAAGAACTCTTTGGTGCGGGCTTTGCCAATGTGCAGCCGCATTCCGGAGCCTCTGCCAACTATGCGGCTTTTATTGCCCTCTGTGATCCGGGGGATACCGTGCTTGGCATGAACTTAAACCACGGCGGGCATCTGACTCATGGGAGCCCTGTGAACTTCAGCGGGAAATATTACAACATCATCCCATACGGTGTGACAGAAGATACCCATGTGATCGACTATGATGCACTTCGCGCCCTTGCGAAGAAACACAAGCCGAAGATGATTATTGCGGGGGCGTCTGCCTATCCCCGGACGATTGATTTTGAAGCTTTCTCTGCGATTGCCAAAGAAATCGGTGCGTATCTGATGGTTGACATGGCACATATCGCGGGGCTTGTTGCGGCGGGACTTCATCCGAATCCTGTGCCGTATGCGGATGTGACCACCTCTACTACACACAAGACCCTCAGAGGCCCAAGGGGCGGGCTGATTCTTACAAACGATGAGGCGATTGCCAAGAAGATTAACAGCGCCATCTTCCCCGGTTCACAGGGCGGCCCCTTGATGCATGTAATTGCTTCTAAGGCAGTCAGTTTTGGTGAGGCGCTTCGGCCTGAGTTTCAGACTTATCAAGAACAGGTTGTCAAGAATGCCAAGGCTTTGGCACAGGGTCTCTTAGACCGCGGTTTTGACCTTGTATCCGGCGGGACAGATAACCATTTGATGCTCCTCGATCTCCGTAAATTCGGCCTCACCGGGAAAGAGATGGAGCGGCGTTTGGATGAGGTGCAGATTACGGCGAATAAGAACATGATCCCAGGGGATCCTGAGAGTCCATTTGTCACCAGCGGGATTCGCCTCGGTACACCTGCTGTCACCTCTCGCGGATTCAATGAGGCGGACATGGACAAGGTGGCGGAGCTGATTCATCTCACTGCGACAGAGTTTGACACGAAAGCAGAGGCCATCCGTAGCGAGGCTGATGCCCTTTGCGCTCGTTATCCGATTTACGATTGATGTACAGACCACTGGCAGATGAAGTCCGGCCTACGGATTTAGATCAGGTTGTCGGACAGGAGCATATCCTTGCCCCCGGCGGGATTCTGCGCCGGGTAATTGAGAGCGGGCAGATTCCGAATATGATTTTCTACGGTCCCTCCGGGGTTGGGAAGAGCACGGTTGCGAGTATTATTGCACAACAGACGAATCGTACCCTGCGTAAACTGAACGCCACTACGGCGGGGATTGCGAATATTAAGGAAATCATCGCAGAACTGGATACCTTCATGGCACCGGGTGGGATTTTGCTTTATTTGGATGAAATCCAATACTTCAATAAGAAACAACAGCAGAGCCTCCTTGAGTTTATGGAGAATGGGAAGATCACCCTCATTGCCTCTACAACGGAGAATCCGTATTTTTATGTCTTTGGGGCGGTACTCAGCCGGGCGACGGTGTTTGAGTTTAAGCCTCTCACACCGGAAGCGGTGGAGTCGGCAGTTTTGCGCGCAGTTGGACTCCTCAATGAGCAACGGGAGACGCCTGTTACGCTGGAAGATGGTGTGGTGGATCACATTATCCTCGCCTGCGGAGGCGATGTGCGCAAGGCGCTCAACGCGGTGGAGCTTTTGTTTTCTGCCGCATCTCTGACTGGTGTCATCACTTTGGCAGATGCGGAGGCGGTGAGCCAGCGCAGCGCCCTTCGTTATGATCGGGACGGGGATGCCCATTATGATATACTCTCGGCCTTTCAGAAGTCCATCCGAGGATCTGACCCGAATGCCGCTGTCCACTATCTGGCACGTTTGTTAGAGGCGGGTGACCTCATCTCCCCTTGCAGACGTCTGCTTATCATCGCCGCCGAAGACATTGGGCTTGCACATCCGCAGGCGATTTCGATCGTGAAGGCCTGTGTGGATTCCGCCCGGGAGATTGGTCTGCCAGAGGCACAGATTCCACTGGCACATGCGACCTTGCTCCTTGCGACAGCGCCGAAAAGTAACTCTGCCGTCGTGGCGATCAGCTCTGCTATGGCAGATATCCAAGCGGGGCATATCGGGGATATTCCGGATTCTCTCCGTGATTCTCACTATAGTGGGGCGGCTAAACTGGGACATGGGAAGGGATATTTGTACTCTCATGATTACCCGAATCACTATGTGAAGCAACAGTTTCTGCCCGATCGGTTGCGGGATGCCACTTATTATCGCTTTGGGGATAATAAGACGGAGCAAGCGGCGCGGCGGTATTGGGAACTTGTGAAGGGTGAGTAGGGGCGGAATAGTACGGAACGACTAAAGCCTCCTTTTGCAACTGACGCCCCAAGAGCGAAGCGATTGGCTTGGCGGAAGGGGTGCCTGTGGTGCAAAGGAGGTGGCAGGCGAAGCCTAAGGTCGGATTCAATTTTGCAGAAAGCTTACAAAGGTCAAAGACAATCCTCAGTCCGCTTCGCGGACAGCTCCTTTACAAAAGGAGCCTAAGGGCTTATAAACCAAAAAATCTATAAAAGGAGGTATCCACCCAATGCGTACACTTGTGATCAGCGTAACCGCCGGTAATGGTCATAACGCGACTGCCAAAACAATGGCGGAATGCTTGGAAGCAAACGGTGCCGATGCCACCGTTCTTGACTTGTATAAATATATCAGCAAAATAATCTATAATATGGTGGACAAGGGCTATCTCTTCTCCATCAGGCACACCCCAAAGGGCTTTGGTCGTGCCTATTCCGGGGTGGAGCGCCGGAAGATTCCACGTAAATTATTGGGAATTTTGAATTCAAACAGACTTTTGGCCAGTCGTCTAGCTGGTTTTTTTGAAGATTATTACCCAGACGTCATCATCGTCACCCATGTCTTTGCGGCGCAGGTCTTGGATGTGCTCCAAAAGCAAGGCCACCTTCAAGTCCCTATTGTGGGGGTTATGACGGATTACTGCATCCATCCCCTTTGGGAGACTGTCCCCCGTGTAAAAACTATCGTGGTGCCGAGTGAGATCATGCGCTATGCCGCCGCACGACGCGGGATTGAGGCGGAGCGTTTGGTACCCCTTGGCATCCCTGTGGCGTCTAAATTCTCTGTCAAGCGAGAAAAAGCAGATGCCCGCCGTACACTTGGCTTAGATCCGGACAAGACTACCATCTTAGTGATGGGCGGCAGTATGGGTTATGGCGATTTGCTCCAAAGCGTCATTGAGATTGACCGGATGGACAAGGGCTATCAACTTGCCTGTCTCGCGGGGGCAAATAGACGGCTGCTTAGTCAACTCAAACAGCTCAAGACAAGGCATCCCCTCCATGTCTGCGGCTTTACCGATCAGGTTGACCTCTATATGGACGCGGCGGATTGTATCGTCACGAAACCTGGTGGCTTAAGCACTTCCGAGGCACTCTCGAAGGAGCTTCCTTTGATTCTCGTCTCTCCCATCCCAGGTCAGGAGGAGCGGAATGCCCACTTCTTTGTCAATGCAGGGGCGGCAGTTCTTGTGAGCCGCCATTTTCCGATTGCAGAGGCCGTGTATTCTGTGTTAGAGACGGAAGGCAGATTGGAACATATGAAACAGGCCATTCGCCAGATCGCCTGTCCGAATGCAGCGGCTGATATTGCAGATCTTGCGATCTGCTTGGGAAAAGAACATGCAAAAACTACCTGAGTATGTCAATAAAACTTTAGAGGCTCTGGAATCTTATGGCTACAGAGCCTATTTGGTTGGCGGCTGTGTACGGGATCTTTTGATGGACAGATCTCCGAAAGACTACGATATTGCCACAAATGCTCTGCCGGAAGAGGTGCAGGGCATTTTTTCTAAAACCATCCCCACCGGACTTAAGCATGGCACGGTTACGGTGGTGCTTAGTCATGCGCAAATAGAAGTCACGACCTTCCGCAAAGACGGCGACTATGCAGATAACCGTCATCCGGAACAGGTGACCTATGTGGATGATCTCACAGAAGATCTGGCGCGCCGTGACTTCACCATGAACGCCATTGCACTGAACAGATCAGGTGAAATCGAAGATCCATTTGATGGCAGAGTGGATATTCGGCAAAAAGTGATCCGCTGTGTCGGCACCCCTAACTTTCGCTTTACCGAGGATGCCCTTCGCATGTTCCGGGCTTTGCGCTTTTCCGCACAACTGGGTTTTCAGATTGCAGAGGAAACCCGTGAAGCAATCAAGGCGCAAAGTAATCTGGCAAACAGTCTGTCCGCCGAGCGGGTACGGGATGAGATAGAGAAAATCCTCTGCTCCGCGTCTCCCGGCATTCTAGGGGATGTCATAGGATATGGTCTCCTAGATGCCTATCTGACGCGAACATCTATAAATGCAGAGACCCTTGAAAGACTGAATCACATCAAAGAGATCGACGCCCGTTGGTGTGCTTTTGCTGCCATCTTAATATACAGCGGCGCGATCGCGGATTCAAAAGCCTTTCTCAGGGTGCTGCGTCTGCCTCGGGTCATAGTGGAAGAGGCAGGTATAGCAGCTGGTCTTGTTCAAAATCCGCTGCCCGCAGATCAAATCGCGCTGAAACATCTTTTGGCTGCACACGGCGAGAACGTAGTCCGGCTTGCAGCCCTAGCAAATCGATGTCTTGGACGCCAGATTTCCATCGAAGATATAGAACAAATCCTCCAAAGTGATGCGTGTTATCAGATCAAAGATCTTGCTCTTCAGGGAAAAGATCTGCTGGCATACGGCATCCCCCCAGGCGCGGAAATTGGCGAAACCCTGCGAAAGCTATTGACAGAAGTCATAAAAGATCCGTCGAAAAACACGAAAGAGGGCTTGTTGAAAGTCTTAGACACCTACAAGCACTGAGGATTCAAGGCTTTGTGCAAGATTACCCGTAAATTGTTCTAGATTATTAACGAATTAGTTCGGTAGTACGCTAATATGTTTGGGAAATATACATAAAACCGAAAAAACTTGAAGATTTTTCCCAAAAAAGTAGTGACAATTAGATGGCAACATGCTATAATGCTGAAAACCGAATGGCAACATTTGGTTTAAAGGGGAGAACGTACAAAATAGAACACAGGTGTGTGCACGAAACAAAATTGAAAAGGAGAGAAAAAACACAATGCGCGATATTTTATTAAATCCCGTAACCCTTGGCGTCGTATTCATGGTCGTGATCTGTCTGCTCCGGTACAACCTCATTTTGGCGATTATCGCCTCTGCCGTTTTCACCGGCGTTGTTCTAGTCGGATGGGAACTCAACGTGGTCATGAATACCTTTATTTATGGTATGAGACGTCACACGAACATTGCCCTTGCTTATGTACTGCTCGGAGCTTTGGCTTACGGCATACAGGCCTCTGGTGTGTCCCGGAAGTTTGCAAAAATGTTGGAACGGCTGTTCGGAACGAATAAGTCTATTTTCCTTTTGGTCTTGGCAATTGTTGCCAGCTTCTCCCAAAACTTGATTCCAATCCATATTGCCTTTATCCCACTACTAGTTCCCCCCCTACTCACACTGATGAACAAGCTTCGCATTGACCGTCGTGCGGCCGCCTGTTCCCTCGCTTTTGGTTTGAAAGCACCTTACATCCTTGTTCCTATGGGATTTGGTCTGATCTTCCAAAACATTCTGGCAACAAACATCAACGACAGTTTACCAGAAGGTACCGGCTACTATGTCACAGCCGCTACTGTTCTTCCTTACATGTTGTGGCCATTCTTCGCTATGGTGCTCGGTCTGCTCGTCGCGATCTTTGTCACCTATCGTAAGCCACGTGACTACGAAGACAAACCGCTCCTTATTGATGTAGAAGAGGACATGGAAGAGCGTTGGACTATCCGCCACACAGGTGCTGCTCTTGGTGCCGCAGCTGCCGCTGTCACACAAATCATCATCGGCGCCTTCTTCGGCGCGGCTCTGTGGTCTCTGTCTTTGGGCGCCATGCTCGGTCTTACCATTATGTGGTTATTCCGCGCACTTCCAAGCTTGAAGAAATTGGACGAAGCGATTACCGGTGGTATCAAAATGATGGGCTTTATCGCCTTCCTCATGATGGTTGCTGTTGGTTTCGGTGAAATTCTTCGTGACTCCGGCGCAATCCAAGAGCTTGTTGAGGCTACCCTATATGTAGTTGGCGACAACCGCCTTGTAACGCTGATCGCCATGCAAGTGATCGGTCTGCTGATCACGATGGGTATCGGTACATCTTTCGGTACGATTCCGCTCATCTCCTTGGTCTTTGTACCTGTTCTCGTTGGTATGAACTTCAGCATGGGTGCGGTTATCCTCACAATCGCTACTGCTGGCGCAACCGGCGACGCTGGTATGCCTGCTTCCGATACAGCACTCGGCCCGACCGCTGGTCTTGACGCTGACGGACAACATGACCACTTGAGAGACACTTGCTGGCCGACCTTCGTTCACTTTAACTTCCCAATCAAAATTTTGGGCGTTATCGGTGCTATGATCATCGGCTAAACTTGAAAGAAAGCGCTAATCGCGCATTATCTGAGAAATAGGGGCTTGCGCCCCTATTTTTCACTTTAGGGCATTCTTTATCCAATTAGACCACTAAAATAAAAGGAGGAATCTCTCATGTTGATGCTCGACAACAAAAGCCAGATCAGCATCTACGACGTTGTTCGTGTTGCACGTCATGGCGAACAAGTAGGACTCACAGACTCTGCAAAAGAAGCCATCAATCACAGTCGTACCTTCGTAGAAAAAATCCTCGCGGAGAACCAGGTCGTCTATGGGATCTCAACGGGCTTTGGTGAGTTTTCCAAAGTCACCATCTCCGGCAGTGACCGGGAGCTGCTTCAAAGAAACCTCATTCTCAGCCACTGTGTTGGTGTTGGCGACTTCTTGCCGGCAGAGGCGATCAGAGGCATTATTCTGCTTCGCGCAAACTCCCTCGCCCGGGGCTATTCCGGCATCCGTCTCTCTACTGTAGAGAAGCTCATTGAGCTACTGAACAAAGGTATTACACCGGCAGTCCCGGAAAAAGGCTCTGTAGGCGCTTCTGGTGACCTAGCACCCCTCAGCCATATGGCAGCCGTGCTACTCGGCGAAGGCTTCGTCCTCGTAGACGGTAAGGCAGTTCCTGCACGTCCTGTCTTGGATGCTGCAGGTTTTGAGCCAATCGAACTAGCTGCGAAAGAAGGACTAGCCCTGATTAACGGTACCCAAACTATGACATCTGTGGGCGCTCTCGCCTGTTACGATGCAGAGCAAATGCTCAAGGTGGCAGATATCGCCTGTGGTCTCTCTCTGGAAGCACTGCAAGGCCTAAGAGCGGCTTTCGATCCGCGTATTGCTGAAATTCGTCCCCATCAGGGACAGATCCAGTGTGCGGAGAATATGCGTACTCTGACAGAGGGCAGCACCATCATCGCAAACTACAAGGGCGGCAAAGTGCAAGACGCTTACTCCCTCCGCTGTGCGAGCCAAGTCCACGGTGCAAGCCGTGAGGCAATTCGCCGTGTGAAAGAGACGCTTGACATTGAGATGAACTCTGTTACGGACAACCCTATCGTCATGGCAGACACAGGAGAAATCATCTCTGGCGGTAACTTCCACGGTCAACCGATGGCTTTGGTAATGGATTATCTCAAACTTGCTGTCTCTGAGATCGGTAACATCTCTGAGCGCCGTATGAACCGCTTGGTTGACCCACATCTTTCCGGCGGACTACCGGCTTTCCTCATTGAAAAGGGCGGCGTGAACTCCGGTCACATGATCGCCCAATATACAGCGGCAGCTTTGGTGTCTGAAAATAAGGTTCTGGTTCATCCGGCATCTGCGGACTCCGTTCCAACCTCTGCGAACCAAGAGGATCACGTGAGCATGGGTACCATCGCTTCACGCCAAGCGCGGGAGATCTTGGGGAATGTCCAATTCATCTTGGCGATCGAACTACTATCCGCTGCACAAGGTGTAGACTTCCTCGCACCAAATCGCCCTGCTAAGGGTACAGGCGCTGCTTATGATCTGATCCGCACAGTTGTGACACATATGGCTGAGGACAGACTGCTTCATCCGGATATCGAGGCGGTACATCGTCTGGTTATGGACGAGTCCCTTGTCAAAGCAGTAGAAGCTGCGGTTGGCGAGTTGCATTAAACGCGATAGAAACTAACAAACAAAGGACTTACCCAAAAGTGACGTTTGCCAAGGAATAAAATGATATTTCTCCAAAAAATTCAAAGTCCTAGTATGATGTGGTGTCATACTAGGACTTTGGTTTGTAGTGCTGTAGAAAATCTCGCTGTTCCAGAAGTGGGGTGCGGGTAGCTCTTTAGGTCTGGAAGTGCTTATTATATATAGTAACATGACATCTTTAGGCAGTAGTCTCAAATGGTGTTTCTATACTCTCAAATACACTTTTGATACCATTGCGGGATATTTCTCTTTGGATGTACTCCCCGCCTCCACACGGCATGTCAACCTTATAATGTTCACCATCATTCATAATCTCTGTCACAATAGCTTCCTCCCCTGATCTCAGCCGTACACGTTGCTTTATAGCAATTTTTTTCGTTTTTTTCTTAGGCATCGGCATCCAGTATTTTATATAAAATGCAACCTGCAAGACGGCGTATAGCACTGTCCACCTTAACCACAACGCTTGCCAAGCTTCAAATGTTGCTTGAAAAAAGCGATTTAATATCCAGTTATGAGCGATAAAAACAAGTGCAAACACTATATAAGTACCTGCATGATATATGACCCACCTTTTGCGTTCGCTAAGTTGCCTGAGAGGTGTGTTACAATCATCAATGATTGTAGCAATCACTATCATACCGATTATTAGGACAATGATGAAGCTGTCTCGAAATATAAAATAATGAACGAATGTAGCCCACAAGCTGTCGAACTCTGCGAGCTTATCATGCCAAACAAACACTTTCGTGGCAAATAAGTAGGTAAGGAGCCACCCAATCCAATTAATCTTCTTGCTTTCTATCTTAGACATCTCCATCCTCCGTTATTTGTGTGCTGTGCCTGTTTTTCCTTACATTTATTTTTGCCACCATAAAGTCTATAGCCACACTCCTTGCTACCAAATATAAAATTCCTACATCACCTGCCGAAGAGGCAGGCAATAAACAAAATAATTATACCATCCCACCAGTCAAATGTCCACCGCTGCAACTGACGCCCCAAGAGCGATGGCTTGTCGGAAGGAGTGCCTGTGGTGCAAAGGAGGCAACAGGCACAGTCTAATTATCGGATTTCTATATACCAGCAAGACAATTTAAGATATTAAAAAGGACAATCCTCAGTCCGCTTTGCGGACAGCTCCTTTGAAAAAGGAGCCTTGGGTCAAGTGCAAAGCGACCCCTGTTTTTTGCGTCTGCCACATAATAATCGAAGATTTACGCAACACTAAAGCAAGCCCCACCCATGAAAGGAGCACAGCATATGGAGCGTCGACAGAATCTGATCGACCAAGTGAAAGAGGAATATCAAAACATTGCAAACGCTGCCAGTCAACAGCACTTCCATCAGACTGGAGCTGAACTCACCCCGGAGGGCTACTATGAAAAGTTGCTAGGCTATGTGATAGATGAAATCCAAAACGGCACCTTTGATAACTGCCGCTCTGGTACCGAGATCGTGAACAAAGTGGCAGCAAATAAAGAGATCTTGTCAGGCTGGACGTCCCAATAGTTTTGCAAATGAAAAAGGCGCATGTGCGTTCACATGCGCCTTGCTGCAAGCAGATTAGCTGTCCTGGTTGATGAGGGAGATGATCTCATGGATCAAGAACATGCGATGATCCAGTTCCGCGATCTTGTCCGCACAGATCACAAGCTCGTCGCATAGATGCTGGGGGATGTGATCCTGATACTTGTAGCGGGCCTTATGCTCCAAGGTAGACCAGAAATTCATCGCCTCTGTGCGGAGCTGGACTTCTACGACTACATACTCTGTTTTGCCTGAGTAGAAAACCGGGATCTCCATAATCACATGGTAACTGCGATATCCACTGGGCTTGGGATTGTTGACATAGTCTTTTTCGTCTAAGATATTTACATCCGGCATAGCCCGGAGCAGATCTACCAAGTAATGGATGTCCTTGGCAAAAGGGCAGATGATTCGGACGCCTGCCACGTCTTTTAGATGCTTCCGCACGTTTTCCGCTGTGATGTCCACATTTAACTTGTGGAGCTTCTGTGCGATGCTCTCCGGCGATTTGATCCGACCCTTGATATGCTCGATGGGGTTGTTCTCGTGGAAATTCTTCAGATCTTCTTGTATGATGTTTAGTTTCGTCAAGAGGGTCTTCTGCCCCCACTCATAGATAAATAACAGATTCTTGAGCCTGATAAATTCTTCTTCACTAAATCGTACTGACATGCTATTTCCCTCCGCCTGATTTCGGTAGGCTTATGATGAACTCTGCGCCGCCTGCGGCCCTATTTTCTGCGACGATTTTGCCGCCGCGCTGTTCGGTGATTGTTTTCACGATCGACAGCCCTATGCCGTGATTACCCTCTGTGCCTTTAGTGAAGCGTTCAAAGATATGGGGCAAGAGATCAGTGGCGATACCCGCTCCGTCATCTGCTATGCGGATCTCAATGCGATCGGCTTTCTCATGGCAAGACAGAGTGATTTCAGAGGCCGCGTATCGGATTGCGTTAGAGATCAGATTATCTATCGCCCTTGCGAGTAGTTCGCTGACACAGGCATAGCGGATGGGGGTCTCACCGAAGTCAAAGGAGAAGCGGATCTGCCGCTTTGCCGCCACTGCTTCCTGTCTTGTGGCAGAATCTCGGATCAGCGCGCTTAGGTCTGTTTCTGTCATCTGATAGGCTGTGGTGATGTTGTCGATCTTGGAGATATAGAGTAAATCTGTCACGAGGTCGGCCAGATTGTCTGTTTCCTGCAAAATCGTCTCACTGGCAGCTTTCGGCTCCATGATACCAAAGGAGATGCCTTCTGCGTAACATTTGATGGACATGAGGGGTGTGCGCAGCTCGTGGGAGGCATTTTGGAAGAAGGCCTTTTGTTCGCTGTCATACTCGGCGAGCTGTTTTACGGATTTATTGAGGGCTGTGTTTAAATTTTCCAACTCCATCTCTCGAAACTGAATACCGTTCGGAGTGAAATCACCGTAACCGATGTTTAGGGCAAATTTCTCCAGCTCTTCAATCGGTCGAGTCAGGGAGTTTGCGAGGAAATAGGTCACAACGATGGCTACAAGGAACATGACGCTAATCAGGATCACCGAAATAATGCCGATCCGACCGATCACACCGGATGCTTCGCCGTACATATTCTGATAGGCGCGGAGATTGACCTCTCCCTCTACGGCAAACAGACGAATTGCGACATTGAAAATAACCCCGGTCAACAGAGAGGAGAAAAACAATACGGCGGCAAACGCCTTTAAGAGCCGCGCACGGATTCTAGTTTTCTTCGTTTTCATGGGATTCCCCACTCTCCATATGCGCCTGACGCTCAAACTCCATTCGCCTGAAAATTGCCTTGATCCGCATGGTGAGCGCCATAGGGCTAAAGGGTTTGACCAAGTAATCATCACTGCCTAAATCTAGGCCTGTGGCATAATCTAGGTCACTATCTCGTGCTGTCAGCATGATAATGGGTACATGGCTTGTTTTTCGGAGTTCCTTGCAGACGACAAAACCGTTTGAGCCGGGCATCATTACATCGAGTACTACCAAATCTGCGGGACTTTCCGCAAAAGCCGCTAGCAGCAAGTCACCGGTCTCAAAATCTGCTACGGTATAGCCTGCGTTTTCTAAAAATGTCTTAATCGCAAGCCGTATCGTTGTCTCGTCATCGGCTATGTATATTTTCTTTGCTTCACTCATGAGATGTCACCCTCCTCTTATTTGATCCGTCTATAATAGCGGTGCGAATAAATGCAAGACTGCGTTAATGAGTTCGTGGAAGAACCGTTTCTTCTCCGGTTGGACTTCTCGGCTCTCCCCTATGGTTTTGATGGCGTCATCTCTGATCTCTTTGATTACGCTTGTCCGATGCAGAAGCGTCGCGCACTCAAAATGTAGATATAAACTTCTGTAATCCAAGTTGATTGTCCCCACAACGGCGATTTCATCATCACATACAAAACTCTTCGCATGGAGGAATCCCGGCGTGTATTCATACACTTTCACATCAGAACCGAGCAGGTATTTATAATAGGACCGAGACACCCGGTATACAATCTTTTTATCCGGTATGCCGGGAATTACCACCCGGACATCAACGCCTCTTTTGGCCGCCATTTGCATGGCGTAAATCATTTTCTCGCTAATGATGAGGTAGGGGGTGAAAATGTAGACATACCGCTGGGCTTGGTTGAGGATATCAATGTAGATATTTTCTCCCAAACGTTCCATGTCTAGTGGAGAGTCGCCGTATGGTACGATGAGTCCGTCGTTTGGAAGGCTTTCTGTCAGGGCGCCTTTATATGCCAGATAGTCGTCTATGCGCTCCCCTTTTTTGCAGAAGGCGTCCCAAGTCTCGATAAACATTAGGGTATAGCTCCAGACGGCCTCGCCCCTTAGCTTGACACCGGTGTCTTTCCACAGGCCGAAACGTTCTATGCGGTTGATATATTCGTCAGCAATGTTCATCCCGCCGTTGAAGCCCACTTCTCCGTCTATGACCATAATCTTTCTGTGATTGCGGTTGTTCATGAAGGGGGAAATGAAGGGTACAATGGGGTTAAATCGTATGATTTTAATGCCCTTGGATCGGAGCTCCGCCACGTAGGGAGCGGTGAAGAGTTCCAGGGAGCCTATGTCATCGAAAATGAGACGTACATCTACACCCTCAGAGGCCTTTTCGAGTAGGATCTTCAGAATCTTGTCCCACATATGGCTTTTCGATATGATGAAAAACTCCAAAAAGATAAAGCGTTTGGCTTTTGCCAGCTCTTTCAGCATGTCTTCAAACATGAGTTCCCCCATGGGGTAGTATGTGGCCTCCGTGTTCTCATAGGGGTGATAGGAGGAGGCCTTTTGAATATAATGCATGATGCCCGCCATCCGCTCACAACCGATCTGCTGCTGATAGGGCGGAATCTTGTCGCTGTCTAGCACTTTGGCGATCAGCGCGTGTTCCTGTACATGGGCGGCTACCCGTCTCGTGGGGCGGCTGTTGCCGAAGAGCAGGTAGATCACCCCGCCGACAATGGGGAAGGCCATGACCACAATAATCCAAGCAATTTTATAGGCCGCCGTCTTATCCCGTTTTACCAGCACCAGTACCATGAGTATGCTGATGAAATAGCTGAAAAGTGCAACAGCAGGAAAAAGATGAAGCAGCCGGTTGAACAAGAGGGCAACCAGGGCAATTTGGGCTAAAAGCAGCACGATCGTTACACGGGCTTGTGTCACAACTCGGGCCTTGTAGGCGACAAAGATCACCAGGGCAATCCCAAAGCTGATGCCAAAGGGAATTAGGAAAGCCGCCGAGAGGGGGTCCGTGATTGCAGATCCAGCGAATACGATGGGGATCATATAGGGTGTCGCGCCCAGCAAGGACAGGAGTAGAAATTTGAAAAAGGGTACGCTGAGGGCGCCGAAAAATACGCTGGTCAGTACGAAAGGCATGGGGAGTACCCGGGAAATAAAGCATAGGGATAATATGTTCTCCTTATTTCCGCTTAAAAAATCTGAAACCTTCTTGTGTTTGGCAAGGATGCTTGTGACTTTCTCTTCGCCCATTTGCTTGCCCATCATTCGCCCAATACTTGCTGCAAGCGCTAGGCCAAGATATGTAACCCCTACACCGATCCATGTGGGGAAGGTAATTCCCGCTGCGATATAGAGCACAACTTTGGGGATTGCCATCGTCAGACCCATAATTGCATAGATCACCATAAAACCAAGGGCACTGAGCCAAATTGGCAGGTCGGCAAAGCGTTCTATGCTTTCGATGGATAAAAGCTCTGAGCTGAGAATGAGCAAGAGAAGCAATATAGCAAAGGCAATAAAGAGCAATAGCCTTTTATTTCGGTACAACCAAGTCAAATTCATTCACCTCGGCTACCATAATAACACAGTGAGGACATACTCGCAACTATATTACAATGTTCGCGGAGGATTGCAGTTTGGGGGAATTTATGGTATACTCCCAGTACTAATATCAAAAGGAGACAAGGCTATGGAAAAATATGTATGTAAACTTTGCGGCTATATCTATGATCCCGAGGCCGGTGATCCCAGCCAAGACGTAGCACCAGGTACCGCATTTGCAGATCTCCCAGATGATTATGTCTGCCCCCTCTGCGGCGCTGACAAGGGTGTTTTTGTCCCAGCCTAGAGGCCGTTCTACTTGTAACACAAACAAAAAACCGCTTCCGGCGGTTTTTTGTCGTTCTTGGGATAAAGAGTTACCCGATCTCCCATACTAAGCAAAACAAGAAAAGGAGATCCCCATGGCAAAAGCAGGTATGCGCCGTCCCGATCCCAAAGAGCCTCATGGTACAGAGAGCAATAAGAAACAGCGTTTTCCGAAGAATGATGTTCCGCCAGTGCCGGAACTACAGGGTAAGGCTAAGTCCGGTAAAAAGAAGATAGGGTTGCCTCGGTGAGAACATGTTTATTCGGCTCCTAGGCTCCTTTTGCAACTGACGCCCCAAGAGCGAAGCGATTGGCTCGGCGAAAGGGGTGCCTGTGGTGCAAAGGAGCTGTCAGCAAAGCTGACTGAGGATTGTCCTTTGGTAGCGTTTCGCAAGATTGAATCCGACCTTAGGCTTTGCCTGCCACCTCCTTTGGAAAAGGAGGCTAGGGATTTTCTGCACTATTAAAAAGCCCCCACGTGTGTGCACAGGTTCAGAAAAGACGGACAATAGACAAGAAGCCCCCCGATGTAGGATAATAAAACTACATTAGGGGGCATTGTCATGAACCGAGGGTACGGACACATTAA
>Ga0131853_10003367_pt1 | contig 28707 bp, 22 predicted proteins | sample TergutLab28metaG_FD_92764 | JGI IMG/M metagenome (GOLD analysis project Ga0131853, IMG submission 92764) | Labiotermes labralis P1 segment gut microbial communities from Petit-Saut dam, French Guiana - Lab288 P1 (version 2) (version 2) | ecosystem: Host-associated > Arthropoda: Insects >...
TGTCGTGTGTGTGCGGAAAAGGGTGTCACCAGAAATGTTTCAGTGATATGCGAAAGTTGTGATGTAGCTCTTTGTTGTGATAGAAGATGCTTTGTGGACTACCACAACAAGGCAGATCCCTGATACATTTCAGGCTGTTCAACTGGATCTCCTTACCTAAAACTGTGGCCTCAGCTGGAAATGTAAGGAAAAGAAATTTAAAATTTAAAAAATACTCTTTTTTGGCAATAGAATTTTATATATTTTTCAGAGAACCGCTGAAATATCTCTGTTCTAGTTATTCTTCCCTTGACGGACTAAGGAAATATCATATAGAGACTCTCGATTCCTCCGCGTGAAAGATACACTTGAAATAATGGCAAAAGTCGGTAGACTAGAACAGCATTCAACAAAAGGTTGGCCATTCTCGGTTCGTGACAACGACGCAGCTAAAATGTTGCGTGTGAACTGCGAATGGTATGAAGATAAAAGTCGTTAGTGAAGTTTTGAGAAAGTATGGAGAGTGTGTGAAGTAATATGATTTTTCTGACATTGTCACGCCAAGGCATAACACCACAAATCTTGAAGCAGAAATTTCCTGTGCTTACATCGGGCCCGAAACAGAAACGTAAGTAAAATAAATGGAAAATTATAAAACATTTAAATTGACTTCCTGCATGTGGGCACTAAACATTTCTACTTAATCTTTTTTTGAACAGAAATGTCTCTGATTTATTTGCAGGACAGTGCAGATTACTTCATTATTTCTTTATCTATGGTTCATCATATAAAACGCATATTGTCAAACGCGCGTAAAGGTTTAAAGGGCCGTCGCAGAGAAAATTCGTGAGTTGAGCACGAAAACTGACTTAAAGATCCGTATTCTGTGAAATAACTTGGTATATAACAGATATTGGGGGGGGGGGCGAATGACACTCAACAACTGAATAAAGAAACAGCACCACACACAGAATCTCCTTAACCCTCCAACTATTGCCAGAACTGAGGAATTTTAAATTTAAATTATGCTGAAGTGCCCTTGCACAGAAGCTGGCGACATGTACGGAGTTGAAGACCGTGCAGTGGCCAGATGCTTGGGTGGAAGAATTGTTAAGAGGCTCCACAGTGTAGAGCAGACATTATCATGGCTGCACAGTATCCTATGACACTCCCCACTGTTCAGCATCCAGTCCCACAGTAAACAGCACCCAGCACTGCGGAGATGACATACCTTTGAAATGTCAGGGACCAATTACCCAATGATGCAGCATTATATCGCAGATGAACTGAATCCTCCTGTAGAAATTTGTTTGAATCCAGAAGCTGTTTTGTACATTGACTTGTGAGTGATGTTATGTAGATGGCAATAGAACATTCTCATGCGACAGCTGTTGGGCATTTGCCTGGACATTAACTTGGCACAGTATTATCCTTACTGATAATACAAATACTATTACTAAGCATCAGCCAGGGTAGCTTATTGAGTATAGTGACTAGATGGTGGAACTGGAGTTCAGTTCCCAGTAGGTGCAGAAAATTTTCTTTTCACTGTGTTTGTACTAACTCTTGGACCCACCCTACTTCCAGCATGATGCTTACTGAATGCTGTTTCACCCTTGGTGTGAAACTGACTACCCATCTCTTTCTAGTGCCAAGGTTAAGAATGTATAGGACCATCCCTCCACTCCCTCGTAGTACTCTATTCAGCACAGAGGTAACTTCTGTGAACTTTTATTGTTAAACACCACAGACTTATTACAATGTGGGAGTTGTTCTGTGTCGAATGGCCACTGTATTAATCCTACTTCTGTATGTACTTCCTCCTGACTTAACTGGTTTTTGGTTGGGCAGACCTTCATTTCTGTTTTCTTTGTCCACAGATTCACTATCCTTACTGCATTTTCACAAAACTTACTTAGTCCTACAGAGCCGATTGTTGTCTAAAGGTTAGAAGATACTGACTGTTTTGTTGGCATTTGCATGTTTTAAATTTAGCTGTACTTATTTTTATGTTAGGTTTTGTTTCTCTGTCAGTAGTCATGCTTTGCTTTAAATTTCCTTCTTTTGCATGTCTTGTGTTGTTACGCGTAACTGTTATGTTCCCTGAAGCTGCTTCACTCTTCAACCTGTGATGTGGTAATGGTGGTTTGCAGTATGTTCTCAGTTAGTCTCTCGGTGAGAGAAAATTTTGTATCTGACACTTCGGAGGTATCAAATAGCTTTTGAGCAGTGCATGTATGGGAAAATAGGTGTAATGACCAGTAATATGTTGTTTTGAGAGAACATTACTAATTGCAGTGCATTAGGTAATGCTACTGTGTCATCTGTGTTAGCTGACTTCTCATACTGCAGAAATACTGTACTGTCTACTTACGGAGTGACATCACCGTATCCCAGGAACCTCGGATTGTTGTTGATAACTGTGTTCATAGGAACACCAGTACTGGAACATCCTCACACCCTAGTTCTTTTGTCTAGTATGATATTACCCTCTGATCTGTGTTTAGGTTTCCCAAGTGGTCTCTTTCTTTTAGCTTTTCTTTCATTTTTTCTTTTGTATCCGATGTGTGATAGGTACATGTTCTGTCCTTTACATTCTCTAGATTTCTGTCATCCTAATAATGTGTGACGAATAGCACAAATTATGAAACTCAGCATACAAGTTGCTACAGACCCCTGTCCAAATGTTCTCCTCAATCTTCTTGAGCATCCTTGGGGTGTGTTCTTTGCTTAGAACATGCTGGATATTTTTTGGATAATTTATGAACATTTTCTGTGAACTAATACTTCTTTATCCACTGTCAGTGTGGTTCTGTCTGGCTTCTTTTAGAGATGGCAGAATTTTTGGCTTCCTGTGTTTTGAGTTAACAAACTGGCCATTTTGGATATTTTTTAATTTACTTCCTTGTGCAGTGGATTTGAATACTAAACTGCTTAAATTCTCAAATAGAGGACTTGTAATGCTGAGATGGTTGATTTGGGATCAGTGAAATTGAACATCCATTAGGTAACGTTAAATGAATGTTCCATAATAACTTATTTCTTAGAAAATAAAAATTGTAAATATGGGAAACCTGTGACCAAACTATTTGAGTCCAGTGTTGAATTATTTTCTCAGACTCATTTTTGTTGCTTGGTGGGCATTTGTATATCTCTTTTGGGCTATTTTTTGTTGTCATAAGTTTATTTATTTATTTATTTTTTTTGTTTTGTTTTATGTCAAAACTAAATAAAACTTGCCTTTCATGTTTGAAAGCTGATGCCTTTTTTCCTGCCAGTTGAGAGAAAAATTTAGAAAAATATAAAAAACCAAAGGCGCTATCCCAGCTTTGGTACCAGGGTTTGGTTTATTTTGTCTCTTATTGGTTTATTGCGTTACATTTTGTTGCCAGATTTCACTTGGAGCACACTGCAGAAATAGTTTAACTGTACTGTTACATTACACAGTAGCATCATTTCTAGATGCATGTGGTGCATGCTGAGGAGCATTATTTATATACACTGCATGTTTGAGAACAGTGTGATGTGATTAGTGCAGGTAGAAACGTGAACGAATGTAGTGACGTATGTTAGGTTGTGACGCGTTATTATTTCTTTTATATCAGGTCGTATGCCGATAATTAATAAAACACTGTCCATCTCTCTGTGGTAGAGAGTAGCCAAGTACAGGGTGAAACTTGTAAGAAATAACGCTGTGAACATATGAAGGAAGTATTAGTGCAGTACTCTGATGTACAAAAATGGTCTTTTGCTAATTACTGTTGTAACCTTATACACAGTAAATATGAATAACTTCAAAGCAATTTATGCTCGTTCGCTGTGTGGATAAAATAGTATTGCTGGTGTCAATATGTCACTGATATTTTAGTTGGTTGTGTAATTTTATAAGATTCTAATTACAGTGTATTGCAGTTTAAATTACCTGCTTCCTGGACTTTGTCCATTGTCTCATCCATTGCCTCATCTTAAAGATGATACAAGTTAAACTTGTTACATTTATTTTTTAAAGTCTTATTCTGTGGTGCTTATCGTATTATTTATTTGTCTTGTGTGCAGTTTTCGCAAGTTGTTCAGCGAGAGCAATGTCACATTTCTTGGGAGCAGCCCAAAACGAAGTCTTTCGTCATTATCCAAGATGGCATTATCTAGCAGCGCAAATACTGACACAACTGTCTAATGAATCATCTCTCTGTCCTTATGGTGTCACTGGCAGTAACAGTGACAGTCTGTTGGCTGTCACTGTAGCAACTTCCATCACTGCGGTCTGTGCCATCGACTTTGCTGGCAATCTTGAACTGTTAGAATATTTGCTGGCAGATCAATTATAAAGCTTACACCTGTTTAAAAATAACATTGATGACATTTTTCTGTCAACCTAAGTACCACAGATGTTCAGTCCTTCATACTCCACAATGAAAGGTAATTTTTTACTCTTGTAGTGAGGTTAGTATGAGCACTGTGATCAGATTGAAGCTTTTTATGTTTTAATGTACAAACTGTACATCTTGTACAGTTTATTAGCCAGACCAAAAATTGCACAGCGTATAAATATTAACAATATTTTATACAGTGTGTCCCACTCACTAACGAACCCGGCATTTCTTTAATAATTCTAACACGAATGAAGATATTGCAATGAAATTTGAACAGGAGAACATTCGTTGTGTGAGAAATGAAGAGGAATGTGTCTGTAGTATGTGTCTGCAGTCATTGCAATATCCTCATTAGTGGTAAAATTATTAAAGAAATGCCGGGTTCGATAGCAAGTGGGACACCCTGTGTATTGTAAGCACTCCTGCAAGTTTTAATGCATCTGCATCACCTTCAGTGAATCTTAACCTTGTACTTTGCTGACGTTACAAAATTATTAAAATTACTACTCAATAAAATTGATAGATTAAAGTGTTCACATGACCGTTGTTGAATGATAAAATGCAATCTCTAAAATGTTAATAATTATAACACATGGAAGTTGTTTGTTTGGTGGCTGCATATACAGTCTGGACAGTTTTATGGGTGTAATTCCTGTGTTGCTGTGTCCTGTGTGTTGCAAGTCTTAACCTTGTAATTTGCTATGTTGGTGTTTCCTGTATGCTGATCGACAGGAAACATCAACATAGAAATTATGTCCATGTGACTGTCCAGAGTGTATATGTGGCCACCAGACAAATGACTTCGACTTGTTATAAATAGTAACGACTTACAGATTGTACAGGGTGGGGCAAAATAACCTCCCTAAATTTTAAGGTGAATAACAAAAAAACTATTCGAGATACAAACATTTTGTTTTTGGATTCTGAAACTACAACATGGGAAGTTTTAAATCACATAGTCTTAACAAGAATATCTTGCAAGTGGTGGCCATTGTTTGCGTGGTGTTTGTGTGCAGAGCGCCTGGGAGACTGCAAAACAGACCATCTGACAGCCTCGATGTTCTCTGGTGTTAGAGAGGTCCGTGGTCGTCCTCATCTTTTTTCAGACACACTTCCCATTTCCCTGAAGTTCTCAACCCACAACAGAATGGATTTTAGGTCCGGTACTCGGTCCAGAGGGGGGATTTGGTAGCGAGTACAGAACACGCGCTGCACCGCTACGATAGAGTGACTTTGTGAAAAGTAGGTTTCGACGGCAAGTGCGCGCTGTTCGTTGGACCACACCATCTTTACAACTGCGGAGTGTTGTAACGGGAACTTCCCAACTACCTGCACCTTTCGAGCCCAACCCCACCCTTCTACGGCCTCCCCTTCCTTCACAATGCCCTACTGAAATTATGGAGGGTATTTTGCCCAACCCTGTATTTTATCATTCAACAATGGTCACATGAACATTTTAAATCTACTAATTTTATTGAGCTGTAATTTTAATAATTTTGTAACTTTAGCAAAGTACAAGGTTAAGACTCCCTGCAGAAGATGCAGATGCAATGAAACATGTAGGAGTTCTTATGATATATAAAATATTATTACTATACATGTTGTGCTTTTGTTGGTCTGGGTAATGTACATTGACGTTTTATTTAATGTCACAACCATATTTTTATTTAATGAAGTATATATTTCTGAGGTATACAATGATTTGAAGTACACTGTATCAGTTTTTTTTTATTGTTACACCGTGCATGTTGTCAATTTATTCAATTATTACACCAACCACTGCACATATATAAAATTGATAAAATTTACACATTAAAACATTAAAAACGCTCCGACATGTTTTGGTCCTAAGACCATCAGGGAGCTATATATTCCTTGCTAAAGTCACACTAGAAATAGTCACAGATTAATTTCGTTGTACAAGTTGGGTGTTGTGGCAAAGCATGATGCCACAACACCCAACTTGTACAACGAAATTAATCTGTGACTATTTCTAGTGTGACTTTAGCAAGGAAGATATAGCTCCCTGAGGATGGTCTTAGGACCAAAACATGTTGGAGCGTTTTTAATGTTTTAATGTGTAAATTTTATAAATTTTATATATGTGCAGTGTTTGGTATAATAATTGAGTATAATTGTATCAGAGTTTTATGACAGAGTAAGTTTGAAGTTTTCTAGCTGGGTATTTAACAAGGTTGATGCAATATAAGTTGTTTCTTTCAGGATCAGCATTTTTTACTTGTATATATGTATACAAGGTAAATAGAAGAGAAACTGTAAAAAAATGTAACTTTAACTTATGTGTAGATATATATGTTGGTATGTGTGCATATGTGGTGCATGCATGCATGTGTGTGTGCGTGTGTGGAGGCTTACTATGGTGTCCAGTCTGTATACACTTTACTCAATTTTAATGGTGTTACCACACCATCTGGTATAGAAAATAATACAAAGCACACTAGGAAAGGTATGTAGTCAAACACAACTTAATCACAGAGGTGTATTTAATGACTGTGCGATGGAAACAACTACATGTTTTGGCCTGTATTGGCCATCGTCAGGTTGTCTAGGGAACTTAAGGGCTAGCTATATGCATGTGTGCGCGCGTGGTGTAGAGATCTCTACATACGCATATCTTGACAAACCGAATCAAAACAGGAGTCAAGTAAAACACTATGAAGCAGAACAGATACAGATAGTAATACAATATACATGAATATAAACCAGACAATAACGCTATTTGTGGGGGGTTTGTTCTTGACAGGTCATTAAATACTTCTATGTGACACATTTGTGTTTGACTACATACCTTTCGTAGTTTCACACACACAACAGGGATGATACACTTCCTAGATACAAAGCACAGGTTTAAGGTCTTTCCAATAAGCATTTTTATGGATGTGATGAGCATTAATGACAGTCTGATGATGGCAGATCTGCCTATTGGCTGAGTTATGTACTACCTGTCACAAGTGTAGATTCAATACACTTAAAGTTGTCAGATATTACTTGCAAGATATATGTCATCACATACATGGTTACTGCTTCCCAGACATGTTTTCATACTTGTGTTTATGATTTCACTTCTTAACACATTTCATGCTATTAGCTTCAGTGGTTGATAGTTGTCACTGTCAAACCAAATAATGAAGAACAGTTTTGCCCTTGGACACCATCTTGTTACAACCAAAAGATCTAGCAGGTACTTTTGAAGCACAGATCTGTTTACATTTAGGTAGTTGTAGTGTAATGATATGCCTTGCTCAAAGTTTACCATCTTCATACATTTTCAACATGGTAACATTCTGTGAAAGGTAGAGAAATTCTCAAATAGCTGTGAGGCTGTCTGCCTTGTGGAGTTACTCTCATTTGCTGTGTGTGTGTGTGTGTGTGTGTGTTTTTTTTTTCTGTGCATGCATTAAAACCTTGAACAGTAATAATATAATTCTAATTCAAAAACTGTGTACCATGTGATATGAAAATTAAAAATGTGCACAGCAGACATTCTGCTAGTAAGGTGTTCAAGTCTGTGCAGCAGTGTGTTTTTATGTATTTCTATGAAGTATGCTGTATATTTGGAGTTACATAGTTTTGAGGTATTCATACTGTGGTACTATGGAATATAAGTTTGAAAAATGTAGCCACTGTTGTTTTTAGACTTGAAAGAAACAAACTCCTTTGTCATCAATGCAGTAGTGATATCAGATACTCTGTGTCACACTAATGTGGTATATTTACTGAATTTTATGTTCTGTTGACCATGCATCTCTATATAATTTTTTTCAAATGAAGCCAACTAGGTGCACACTACTTCCTAGTATATTTATTTCAACTTCTCTACATGTTTTGGGCACGTAGTTGCCCAAAACATGTAGAGAAGTTGAAATAAATATACTAAGTAGTAGTGCGCACCTAGTTGGCTTCATTTGAAAAAGATGGTATATTTACTCTTTGACAATGCAGTTTTTTTTATGCACTGAGAAAAGTGTGCTTTTGTTGTGCACCTTTGACTGAGGTGTCTATTGAAGTTTATTCATACTCATATAGCAAGTAGTTACTAAATGGTCAAGAAATGTTTATAGGTTTTCTAGGGCTAGAATGGTGCATTCTTTAATTCAGCTAGCTGACAGCAAAAATGTATGGGTAAATGTATGAGATTTGAGGTTTATGTGGCAGTGAAGCCTTAGGCTGTGATGAGTTATGGCTCCATGCACTGTAGTAAATAGTTATCGATGTTTCAAATAAGCTGCTGCCTCCATCTTCAGGGCAGAAGATGAAGGTAGTTACCCATTTACCAGACAACATGGTGTACATAATGGGTCTCCAAACTTTTTATGGCAATGGGCCACACCTGTTATTGTGGGCTGGTTTGCGGGCCGCATGTGGATAAATGACAATAACTGGTATACCTAACTGCCTAAATTACTGTGAAAGTTTTATAGTATACACACAGATCATAAATGTGGTCACAGGCCACATAGAACAACCTGGTGGGCTGGAGGTTGGAAACCCATGGTGTATGTAGTGTAAAATTAGTAAGAGAAGTTTGATCTTGCATAGATTTATATTTCAGTCATATGAAATATACATGTTTTTTACCAGATCATATTGCAGTTTGAGGATATGCATCTGCTACTTGATAAAGAAGAGTAGATAGGTAAGCCTATAATTTGGAGTACATAGTTTGTGACCATGTCTTTGCAGTCTTGCATCCATTGTGATAGACTGTTCATGTTCATTTAATGTGTTTGTAAGACTTATTGACGGAATTGTCAGCATTAAGAACACTACACTACATAGCAACAATTTGTTTTCCTGTACTGTTAAGAACACATCATGTTGGAGGATGCTTGAGACACAGAGTTTTCTTAACACCGTACTGCCTGTTGTAGAGTGGGAGGCAACAGATGGTGCTGCCTGCTCTGCAGCTCTCCATACACCAATGAAGAGTACTTTCTGTATAATGCACATCTTAGTGAAGCTGATCTTTTTTTGTCATGCAACAATTTATTGAGCTTTAGGTAAAGTAAATGGACTGATACAAACCAAAATAAAATTTTCCTGACAGCTTTTAGCAGTGTCCTTACACAAAACTCCACTGAGGGTCTTTGAGAGGTTTGGATGATAGAACATGCTGATGAGGATGGGGTTTAAGGGAAAAGAGGAGTTCAAGATATAAACCATAAATCCTCAGATGTCTGTACATAAATCTAAGGATGCGTCAGGTAATATACATTTCATTAACATTTAGCATATTGCCTTTTAAATGCAAAGTTTCTGCTGTGGCTGGAGCACTGTTCAATTGAAATTCCTGCTGTGGGGTATTGTTTTCCTATTGAGATGAAAAGAATGTACGTTATCTTGTTCGTCTGTTAAAGGGTAATGAAACACTCCACACTGAGATTAATTTGTTACCCTCCTGTTACACACAAATTACATCTACTCTGCTCTCAAGATGGAAGGAGACTTATTCTGTAGTTGATTCGCACTGAAAAAGTGCTCCTTCAATAAAAGCAGTGCAGCCATATAGAATTATGAGTTACAAATATACTTTGTAATGGATTCAGTTCTCTGGGATGTGCTGGTGTGTCATGGGGGAGTAGTTCCAGACATTTATAGGGATTGTAGGTCCTTCATCTGCAGGGTCAGGCATTCTTTTCAGAATGCCTTATGCTAAAGATGAAGGTAACATGATCCTCCAAAACAGTGGAACCACTTACCCATTTACACGGTGTCATATCCCACAAGACTTGAATCATTGGTAACTGCTGTCAGAACCTTGAATCTTATACCTTGCCATGTCTGTATCCCATTATTTAACCAAATACAATTATCACATGTTTGCTGCCCAACTAACCCCAGAATGTGTAGTGCTTTCATAATTTTTAATATTGGTGTGTATAATATTTTGTATATTACTTTCACTATATTGTATACTGATGAAAAATATATTTTATTTTTTTAATTACTATAATTGTAATTGTTTGGACTGAGTGTGATGTACATTATAAGTTTGTAATCATATTTTTCAGCACTGTAATAAGTTTTTATAATAAGTTTCATTATTATTTGAACTGCAGTTTAATTGTATGATTACACGACAAGTAGTGTTGAATACACAAAAGTTCAGTGTAAAGAGTGCATGTAATAAATATTTGCTCATAGCTGCTGGTAGAGGAGGAAAGTATGAGATGTATCAGTCTGCACGTATCTCTGTAAGTGTGGTGTATACTTTGTATAGAAAGTGCGTAAATGGATACAGGATGCATAGAGTTGACACAACTTTCAAGTTGCATGCTGGTTACTTCTTGTAACTTTATAATGCTTTTGGCAGTCAACCACCAACTTCAGAGAAATACCCTAGGACCACAGTAGTGGTCTATTTAAGGGCCTCAAACTAGTGTGGTCCAAGACTGATCCATGTTTTACCAACTTACAGACTACAGCAGGTCATATTGTAATGGGCCTTTAGCAGTAAGTGTTGGTTAACCCTTTAGCACTGGAATTATGGGCCCAAGAGTACTTTGCAAAAGACCTGGGATTTAAATGGTTGCCCATTTGTGTGTTCTTGGCTGATGACTTTCAGGTGACATTCATTTTTCCCAGCATCATGTGGCACATGGAGTAAAGTCATCTTTCGGTGCCCAAGGGTTAACCCTTCCTATGTTAACCACAGTATATTCTGCACTTGAGGCTTTTCAATATATGCCATGAAGACTTCTGTCTCTGTATAATGCACATTCTGTGCTGGAAATTAGTTGCATTGCTCCTATTCTAGTCCTTATGAATGATCATAGATAGCAGGAGGTGGATTTTTACTGTACTTGGCTGATGTGATTTAAAAAATACACACTATGGCTGAAAAGTGAATAAGACTTAAGAATGTTGGTAACTTTATTGCAACGTGGGAAGGACCAAGTTAAGCATTTCAAAGTTCCCGCACCCAAGTTACTGAAATCTAAAGGAAGTAGAGATACAGTAATTTAATTGTATGATGTAGTGTACGCTGTAATACAACAATTTGGTCTGTGGTCTAGTGGTCAGAGTTTCTGGCTACAGATACAGAGGTCCCGGGTTCAATCCCCGGCGCTACCAGATTTTCTGAGTAGTAGTGGGTCTGGAACGGGGTCCACTCAGCCTCGTGCGGTCAATTGAGGAGTTACTTGAATGAATAAAGTAGCGGCTCCAGGTCTAGAAAACAGAGATTAACGGCTGTGGGGACCCGTTGAGCTGACCACGTGACACCCCTCTATCCGCAGAAGTTGGCACTAACTTCGCCGACCGGCGGCGGCTGCTCTGTCAGTATAGTTCACGTGCGGACTAAGGCCACGGAGTTTAGAGGTGATTTGTACTACAAAAATATATTTGCTTTACTCATGTGGTAGAATACATGTAATTCTGTTTTCCATCATTCCATTTACCTTGCAGTGTGTGCAGGAAATTTAACTTTGTATTATTTTTGCAGTGTGTTGCGTGTAACATGTTTACTTATGAATAAGGGTACATCAGAATTACTGAAGTATCCCTCCCCCCCCCCCTCCCGGTAATTACACAGGCTTTGATGATCGTTATATTGTTATTCACATTCCATAGAAAAGAATATTTCTTTACTGTGTAACTTACTGTAAACTCCTGAAAGAAAACTCTGTACCATGTAATTAGGAAAGACAAAGAGTTTGTTGCTGTGGTCCTTTTAACTGGTCAGCAAATGGACATGGTTTGTATTATAGCAGTCTTCGAAAAGCGTGATTCCTACAGAACTGGAAGATATATCAGAATAATATATTAACATAATTATCAGCATATATGAACAGAAGTTGTCTCAGCTGGTCTGATGCAAACACGTTTGAAAATAACCAACTAGATATTGTTGCTTATGTGCAATATTTTTGTATAGAAAGTCTGTGTTATATAGATGGCCTCATTTAATGTAGTTATTGTTCAGGCAATAATAGTAACATTTAAAGGGTTCAGGTGTAAACAATTGTAAATAGTGTTAGGTAGTTTCTGAGGCATTAGGTGATTCTGTTATGTAGAATCTGATTTGAAATTCCAAATTTTGGTATCATTCCACCCAGCCCTTTCAATTGCTCATATGCTTTGGAGAAAATATTTTTACAGTCGAATTTAATAACTGTCCAACAAGATGCTACTTATTCAGTTTATTACTTTTCTGTAGGCAGCTCTACATGTTTCGGGTGCTGACACCCAACGTCAGGAGCTCGTACAACTGTAATTACAGCTTCTGGTAGTAGATCCGGTTAATCAATACCAGAAGCTGTAATTACAGTTGTACGAGCTCATGATGATGGGTGTCAGCACCCAAACATGTAGAGGTGCCTACAGAAAAGTAATAAACTGAATAAGTCGCATCTTGTTGGACAGTTATTAAATTCGATTCACGATGCACGGATCCATGCATATAAAAGAAAATACAGCCCTCGTACAGATTATCTAAAACACAGTACAGTTTTATATAACCTATAGTGTATCTTATGACATTCTGGAACTGTCAGAACCATAATATTTTGTAAGATAGCTCTGACATTGTAATAAGGAACTGCAAAATGTCCAATGTGAGATACAGTTTTCTTTAATAAATTGAATTTTACTTGCCAGGAACTTCATCTTATAACATGCATTTAAAAACTGAAATCCACTAGGATAATCAATGTACATGTGTAATATTACATAGTAATTTTATTCTGCAGCATAACTTCAGTTATGTGCCATAGGGTTTTATATGTAGTCACTGAAACTTGCTGTGTTTTATCAGTTGTTATATACAACACAGTGACATTCATCCTACATTTATCACAAGATTTAGAACCATGTGAAATTTTCCTAATAGGTTATCTCCCAAGGATAAAGTATTCCAACAGAAACCCATTCAGTAGCCAATTTAAGCAGGCAGTACAACAGTGTTCATTTTATAAAGTACAGGAGGGAGACACATCAAAATAATTTCACACTAATGACAGTCGTCATGTTTATACACTAATTTTAAGTGCACAAGTAATGATGATGTTCCTACAGATTATTGTAACTGTATGATTGAAAGATTGTTTGATGGGTAAAAAACTCACTCTATATGTAGTTTGTTTTGGAATTAATTATGCAGATGATACTGTTGTAACAACTTTTTAGTTGGGTTTCATTTTTATTATGTGTAATGATTACAAGGCTCTTAGAAAGAAAATGTTACAGCATCTTTGAGAAGGTACTCTAACTAGTGAAATGTGGATGAAAACTTAAATATCCTTTTTTGATAGCTCGTAGAAATTGTGTTTCCTGCATAAAAACATAAATATTAAAGTGTGTACTCATTTCTGGTACATGTTAGCACTTTGGCTTGTTCCAAAGTAACTAGTGCATATCATGGAACAAAATTCCAAACGGCTACAGAATATGTTTGCTCTTTTCTGATAACAGACTGTAAAATCTCATGGGTGACCAAACAGTGCTTCCTTTTTCGCATATGTATATATGTGCCAAAATCATTTTCAGATACATAAATGCCCTTTTTTTCTTGTGCACAAATGTGTGCTGTTAATATGTGTATAGATTGCAGTGAAATTAAATAAAATTGTATAGAGACTGTAACTGATGTCATACACAGTACTGTTCGTAGGGCACTTTGTAGTTTTAATCTTTCACGTGTTATTTTATTATTATTATTATTATTTTTTTTTTTTTTGGTTGCTAGTTTGGGGGTGTGTAGTATGTACAAGTTGTTATGAGAAAATAAATATACATATATTGAGTGATTTAATGTTTGGTTGCATGCCACACTCTGTAGTCAGGAAGGCATAGGCCCAACACCCAAACAACTTGGACCTCTCACCATGTGACTTACATGTATTTTACCCCTTCAAGAAAACAGTGAAGAGCCACAGATTTTGGTCAGATGAAAATATCAGGGTGGTAGTGGTGCATTGATTGTAGCATTAATCAGAGTAGTTCTTTGCAGGGGCCCATTAATTGGTGTCAGGTGCTTTTTTCAGCACTCACGGGGACTACTTTTAACAGACTGTGCTGTTTCATCCAGTGCAATTCCTGAACAACTTCCATATGAACAGGTTTCACATACATATAAGTTAGATGACTAACTTAAGGCTGTGGTACATCCATGGCATTTGCTACAGGCCCTATTGATGAAGAAGAACCCAAGTATTTTTCTGATATAAATGCCCACAGAACACAAATGTCAGTCAACATGTGTGATGTACATCACACCTTCATTGAACTGTGTAATGTGAACTTTTTTTATTGTATTTAACTAAACTGTGCTGATAACATTACTCTTCCTCCTCCTCCCAGGGATAGGAACATATTTTCTATATTAGAAAGATGCCAGCTTAAACCAATCAGACAAAATTAATGAATCAACCATGGCAAATATAAACCAAGAACATGAGTTGGTATGTATAGTTATGCACAGAATTCATACCAGGTTGTTAGAATGCTATATAACTAACATATTAGTAAGAAATGAGTGTGGGATACAAAGAAACAGTGGGTCCTGTTACGTGCTTGGGAGGGGGTTTGAACATGCAAACCTTACCACACCTCAAATGGACTCTGAGAAGTTAATCTACATTGTGTGTAAAAGTAATTACCAAAACTAATGGAAAAAATTTGGAAACAATAATTTGAGCTGACTGTGGTTTGCAACAGTGGTGTACCCAGGAATTTTGTTTGGGGAGGGGGGTCAACCAATTCAGTTACGGACAGAGGACAGAGAGAATGGGGATTTGGGGGCGGTAGCCCCCTAGTCAGTGGTTCTGAAGGCATCTGTAATTTGCTACAAGAAATTTCATTTCATATAATAAAATTTTCTTAATTTTTGGTACTTTAAGACTATTTATGACAACCAATTTATTTGTCATTGCTAATGTAAAACAATTGCGAACCTGGGTAGTTTTAGAATTTTACTGCCTTTTTTTTTCTGAACATCTTGGTGTGTTGGTGTCCTAAATTCAGCAGTTTTTTTAAACACTTTTCACAATCGGGTTGAGTTTGGCACGATTTTGGAGGGCCTTCGGAATTTGGGGGGGTGCCCCCCCCCCCCAACCACGATACGCCATGGTTGGCAAGTCCCACCATGCTTTTCCCAATCGCACATAACAGCCCAGGGCTCAGTGACGTGGCCCAACTGAGCCCTGGGCTGTATATACCAAGTTGTCTTTTTCCTGACATACAGTGACCTTACGTTTTCCACTATAATCTGGAACTGCTAGAAGATAATTATATATTTTCATTCACATACTCTATAGTCTCTTCTTTTGTGCATTTACTCATATGATTCTCAGGAGTATTTGGAAAAAAAAAATGAATTAAACTCACACATAAGTGACGATAGTTATGTCTTGTCACACTGAATGAAGCCCAAATCATTCAACAGTTTAACGGGATTTGGGGTAGATTATAGTTGTTTATATTAGTATAAATGTAAACACACCTGAAACTGAGTTATACATTTGCACGACTTCCTGTCCTGTTTCGACAGCAATTACACTGTCGGTATCCTGGATAACCATAGATCGTTTAAGTGGTGGAAAACTAAATACAAACGGATGGTGTATATGTAATTAACTTTTCCGTTTTGAATACTGACTGAAGTGATTTTGAAAGCGTTAACAATTGCACATAAAATACGTTCTGGTTAGTGTATAAGAGCATCGGGCAATTTCTTGAGGCAGATTTATGACAGCATGTATTAGAGGTAACTTTTGTCAAATGCGTTATATGCGACGGTTGGCCATACTGAAGAGCAGTGCCATTGCTGCTGCATCGTCTGCGTGTCGTTGCGAGAGTAGGAATATAAAATTATTTAGTAAGACTAATCCATTTTATTTGTGTAACTTATGTATAAGTGAGTACACCAGTTCCACTCTAAGGTTTAAGTCGAATTGCTTTGTGTGTAATATACTTTACATACATAATTCATGACCATATATATATATATATATACACAATAGTTTTGTGTACACACACTACATGCACACCGCCATATCACTAATGTAAGAATTGGAAGGTATCATCGATATCAGTGCTATGGTGAATTATGCAATGTGGAAGTTCTGTTAAGGAGGGGGTTGGTGTGTCTTGAATGTGCTCTCTCTCTCTTTATAAGAACTCTTGACATTGCGATTTGATACAGCTCTGTATTAAATTTCTTTACTGCCTCTGCTACCACCCAACTAAGTAGTTGTGGTTTGTGGTTGGTTATCTCTGCTGCTGCCAATGCAAATGTCCAATCCGATTTAAATAAACAGGTTGGACTTTGGTGACATTGGTGGGAGTGGGGGATCTGGCCCCCAGTGAAGGCAACCTCTTATTCACCGAGGATCTGGTGGAGTTGTGTTGTGGCAAGGAACAAGATAGAAGCAAGTAGTTTGCAGACATATTTTGTTTTGTGTAACCACAAAAGGCATATTGTATTTCTTGTGATTGTCGAAGTTTCTTAGACATTAAGTTTTGTGAAAAATACATATTCTGCAGTGTACTTGCTACCAGTAGACTCAGCTGTGGTTCCTTACAGTTCCAACATGTTACATTATATTCTTAATATTTAATCTGAGTACGTGGGTTGTGTGTGGTGAGCTTCAGTCATAATGATAACTAAGACTGTATTGGTCAAAACAGAGACTCTAAAATCTTCCACGAGTCCAAAAAAAGGACTTTTTTACCATGCAGCTAGAACCAGTAAGTTTATAGAAACCAAAGGGGTTAATTCCCACAGTTAAATGAAATACAGATACCCAAAAGAGTAAGTGCTAACATGTGAGCTGGTGGCGTGTGTGTCGTTCCAGTTTCAGTGGACATCAGTATATCTGGTGTATCATAAGAATTTCATACTAGTACCAACATGCAGGCGTACACTTTTCATGGATGTGTAAGTGTGAGTAGCAGTGCAGTGTGCTGATATGTTTACAGCCATGCAGAGGTTTCTATTAAATTTGTTCAGCCATTTCAGTTTTGATTTTGATTTGACAATTTTAATATTCATTAGTATGTGAAGATTTACTTTTGTTTGTATGTGTATTATGATTGAAACTTTCTGAACCTCAGTTTCATTGCATCAGAAAGTGGTTATAGGGAACACTGAAACACATCCTTGAATATGTCAAAGTTTTATCTCTTAAGGCCTGTGGCATATGAGGTAAATGAAGAAAAGCAACACTGTGTGTACTTTTATGAACTTGTATGATTGAAAGTCAGCCATACTCTCTCCGAGACACATGTGCGCGTGCGCACATGCACACACACACACACACACACACACACAAATACACTCTTGTTGATAGTAATGAAAGAGAGCTATCTGCCTGGTTCCATAAGTCTGCGCATAAATATATGTTTAATTAAAATTTAATTCAATATAATACTACATCATTTGATTAAAATTTTTATTTTTCCAGTGTCAAGATAGTTACAGGAGGGGAAATGGTCAATGACAATTATGCTGTGCATTCATTTCCATGTGGTTTTATGGAGAACAGAAGTATTCAAAATTATTTTATTCAAATGCTTGCAAACAAAAATGGCCTGTAACAGACAAGTATAAAAATAAATAAATATATAAATACATTTACAGTCAAACTCAGTTATAACATCATCGAAGGGACCAAATAAATGTATCGTTATGAACATGTGTCACTCTAAATAAGATATATGTTAAAAGTGAAAGAAAAATATTTCAAGACAAAATACAGGCCTGCAGGTGTATAACTGAATGCTAACACTGTGATCTATTTAAAAAAGCTGCAGTTAAAATTCAGAAATAAAAGTTACTCTTCTAAAATTTTGAATGTCCATGTGTGTTTATGCTAAACAATGCAGTAATTTAAAACCAAAATTTAGGAAGAACAGAAGAACAGAAGTTATCATCAGAAGCGGACTGCTCACTGGTGCATTGTCACTTCTCTCATGCTTAAACCTCTTAAGCATTGCCTCATTGACACCACTTCATTCAGGCTTTCAAAACTGCATTATTCTCAATATTTTCTGTTCAGTGGGACTAGTAATTTTGGTTCTGTTTTTCCCAAATCATTTGGATCGTAGAATTTATGAGACCAAATTCCTGACACATGTTAGCTTTCTTTTTTTCCATTTTCTATTTATCATATCACTTTAAATTTTCCTTCTTTGCTCAGAGTCATTCTTTTGTTCATCACTGTAGCCATGTTGTCACTCTACCAGATTTGATAACTGCAGGAGTAGAAAAGTAGAGGGAAACTTTATGAACAAAGTGAATTACTGTTACTGTTGTTATTTCAAGGCCTGATGTTTATGTAGCTACCAGTCAAGGACAAGGTGTTAGTTGAATTCTCAGAAAAGCCAACTTCTTGAATAATTATATTGGAACCAAAGACTAGCACTGTTGTTATATCATAGGTAGATGCTGTTATGTATGTTGTACTGAACTAGGCAGAAAAACACATGCCTTATGGGGAAATAGTTGGTACTTGATTATGTGATACTCTAATATCAAGGTGTAGCACAACTGAGGTTATTATAACTGAGTTCAACTGTAAACAAAAAAAAAAAAAACAAACAAACAAACACACTCTAAGTCTTACTTTGTTCCATATCTGTACATGAAAGGAATATTTACAGTTATGTAGTTAAATGGCATATGCACACTTGTAAAAATATATGTTAAAGCATATTTTACCTGTGTGCATATGTTGGGTCACTATATAAGTGTAAACTGTAAATCCTTTACAAGAAGATGAATTCTTGGAAATTGTATTGAGGATAAATGTTTCATTTGAAATTATACAAGTTTATTAATTCCAGACACACTGAACTTTGGCAAGGTTAGAGAACATAGAAAGCATTGATATCCATACCATATCTTCACTTTTGAGTATAGTTGTTTTATCTCAGACTAATTTATGTGCCCTGTATTTTTTCCCCACTTCTTCTGTGACTCATCTGCATTGTTTCTTAGTCCTCGTGTTGATGTTATCATTTCTTACTTCTTAGAATGTGTATGTAAATGACATTTTAGGCTCGAAGCATGCAGTAACGTGGCCTGTTAGTCATTTCTCATTACAGTATACAATCTGGGTGCTGAAATGACATATTGTATAATCATGCAGGTCTCTGTGTTACCAGTGTTTTAGGAATCATACTTTCTACAAGAGTGCACCACTAGCAGTAAAAGAAGAGTAACCAGAAACATAAACTGGATATTTTTGTATAATTTTCATATTTTTATTATATAGGAAATCATTTTCTAAATTTTATTTTGTTTGTTCTTGGATTCTTTAATGAGGCTATTAGTTTCTCAATATATACAGTATCAGAAAGTAGGCTGTTTAGTCACAGAGGAGTGGGAAGAATTTGGAAGGTGACAGTTGTGGCCTAATATAAAGTAATGTAGAATCTCCATATGTGCCTGGAAGGACTGAGGGCAACCATGAATAACCACAATCAAGATAGCCATCTCCAGATCATGATGAGAAACCAGGATCTATAATATGAAGAACAAGTGCTGATCATTTGAATTTGATGTTTGGTATTTGTGATGTGTGGGGTCTAAAATGAATAGTCAGTAATTTTGTAGATGTACCTATGTCAGCGATAACACTAACAAGGCGCAGGATTATCACATTTCCCAAACACCTCTTCAGCACAAATGCGGTACAGTGTGGTTGGTTTAATTTTAGAGTGTAGCTGCAGCAATTTTGAAACTACAGTTTTAGTAAATTTTGTACATCTGTTGTCAACAGATAGGAAAAGTCTTCGTTTAGGATGGTTCAACAGAAACGTAAGGCATCTGATGATGGGGAAGTTAGTGAGGAACCCCGTAAATGTCCATATGCATCAAAGGATACATCGCTAAGCACTCTGTCTTCAAGTACTAACTGTAATTCTCCAAGTGGTCCTCCAGTTTTATCTGCCAAAGGAACAAACTCATGTGATACTTCAGCTTTAAGATTAAAACAGGACACAAAATGTGAAGTACAGAGTGAAAATGAAGAAACAGGGGAGGTAGAGGAAGATGTTACAATGGATGTAGATGAAAGCCAAGCACTGAGAGAGTTCGATGTTCTTGATGAAGAAGACTATGATCAAGATTCGGATAATCAATCAGAGGAGAGCTTTGATTCTGATGTTCCAGATGAAGAAATTGAGGCTATGCTGGAGGAAGGTATGATTGATATTCATTCAACAAAGTTACATCTTTCTGTAATAATATGTAATATCATGGTTGGTGCCATTTTTCATTCCGGGTTCTGGTGATAACTCCTTTCTGTAGTACATGCCTTTAAACTTTTACAGTGACAAAATTCTGTTTGATCTGCTTGGGCTGACAGTTTGAATAGTTGAAGATTCAAATATTGTGGGATATAATGCTTTGTTGTTAGGTATGTGGTTCCAGAGGTTGCAGAGGATCATTATGCGAACATTGTCAGGGTCAAGCAGTCCAGTTTGACCATGAAGGTGAAGGCATGACAATCTTTTGAAATGTCTGCAGATACCCACCCAAAAGATACAGTGTCATATCCCATATGACTTGCATCTTCAAAAACACAGCTGTGAGAACCACAAATCTGATACAGGAGTAGATCAAACTGCCAGGATGTTGTGTCAGAAGTACTGCAGGCAATGAACTGTGCCCAACATGATGTTAGTGTAATATACATTGATGTTCCAGCAAATGTTAAAGAAGCTATGGTCTGTAACAAATTGTTTAATTGGTTATATGTGCTGGAATACTGTATAGAGAAAATGTAACTAGGCAGTCTTGTTAAAACTTCCAGTTCTTTCTGTTTCTTCTTGTAGGTTTGCCTGAGGAATTTAAGGGCAGAAGGAGAAAAAGTTTTGGTCAGAAGGATGGTGATGAGGCAAGTTCACGGTATGAAGAAAAGGAGAAGATTGTGTTGGAAGGTATTTTGTTTAGTTTCTTTGTGCATTCCTATTTTGTTTAGTTTCTTTATGCTGTCCCTTTATTTTAGTTTCCTTGTACTCTTCCATTTTGTTTTGTTTCCTTGTGGTCTGCAATTGTGTCTTTGTGCTGGCAGAATGAGACTGGCCATGTGCTGTCAGCAGTAGGGACATGAAGCCCTCTAGCTGTCCTGCAGTGTCTGATCATGTCAGCTATAACTCACTGATGATCAGGGTAGTTCTGCATTCCTTTCGGTAGACATCTAGAATATATTACTTTGATTTCTGTGCCACGAGAGCTTCTTACTTTTTGTTCCTCTCACTATTCTTATAATAAAATCAACTAGATGCACTAATTTTTTGAATAAAACTCTGCATGTTTCAGACAGTTCCTCACAAGCTGTCAGCAAACCTGTATGACATATACCACTGCTGTGTGTACAGTGAATAACTCCTGATGATGGACAGAGGAACTATCCGAAACATATAGATTTTTAAAGTGAAATGCCAACTTGATGCAGCTAGGTAATTTTATTGATGTATTCTTAGCTCGACATGTTTCGGGTACATACGCCCATCATCAGGAACATTAGATGTTGAGTTGCAGCATATGGTTTTCTGCACTGAGTTTTTGGATGGGTGGTGGTCTTGAGAGCCACTGCGTAGGTCGTTGTGTACGGTGCGGGTGGTGTCGTGCGACATGAGGAAGATGCACAGTCAAACAACCCTCAATGTAGAGTTTTATTCCAAAAATAAATTTGAGAAATTAGTGCATGTAGTTGGTTTTATTATAAGAATTTATCACAATGCACGGTCACCTGAATGCCAAATTCCTCTCTCTACTTGAAGACAGTATATCAAGCTGACATGGCATATGGGTGAGAGGTTGTGTTTGGAACTCCAGTTTGAAGTTTGCTTATTTGTTTATGACATTCATACCTTATTGCCCTTAACCATTTGGCACCTGTTTTGAGGTATGATTGTAACAGACCGTGATGCTCACAATGCTGCCAATGGGTGTAGCTGATGGCCTATCATGGCCTTTATTATTTATATTGTTTTCTGTTACACATCATACCAGGCTTTTAATTGTGACACTAAAGGGTTAGTATCAATTAACATTTAATGTTGAATTTATATTAATCAGGTTTGTTCACAAGGCAGAAATGTTTTTGCAGGTGTTTTGGTGACACATGTCTGGTAAGCTGTGTATAAGTTTTGTTATTAATTTTAAAATCAATTTGTGAACACACACTTGATTGTTGGTTTGCAGCTGCTGTGTTGACATGTATTGATGAAACTGCAAATTATGATGCTGGAAAAGTGGGTTAGATAATTGCTTTGGCACTCCTGAATGTGAACATCGTATTGTTTAATGGTGTCTTAATATTTTCTTGCTATTTTTTTTTTTACTGAAAGTAAGCAGTATGGAAGTGAATTAAAGAACTTCCCTGTTGAAAGAGGGTTATGTATTTTTTGACAGAAATAGGACACAATCACTTTGATGTTTTACCGGAAGGCTGGGTTCAGGTGACGCACAACAGTGGGATGCCGCTCTACCTCCACAAACAGACTCGAGTCTGCACTCTCTCACAGCCATATTTCCTTGGGCCTGGTAGTGCCAGGGTAAGTGTGATGCTTCAAAATATGCAAGTATGAGCGTGTGACAGGCTCTGTTCCTGTTGTCATATTAGGCTCTATATAGTATCTTTTGAAATGACATGCTTGAATGTTGGAACCTGCTTGTGCTGCTCCCTAGTTTAAGGTTTACCCCTTTTTTTGCACATTTCATTGTATTGTTTCAAAGTAATGAATCTAATTTTTAAGTTTCTTCTGTTTAAGATTGTCACCAGCTTTTAGTTTAGATCTGCCATGCCCCCAGAAAACATTTTTATCAAGTAATAATACATATCAAGGATTTTAGATGAAGATGGGTCTGAGTTGCACTGTATCTGTATAATATGATAATGAATTTGTGATGCAGAAATAGTTTTTTTTTTTAATAGAAACATGAAGTACCTCTAAGCGCAATCCCATGCCTGCAATACAGGCGAGCTCTAGAGACTGAAGCAATAAAAAGCAAACAGCAAGTGCCTACTGCCAGTTCTGAAGCAGCAGGAAGCAGTGTTGCAAACGGTAAGCAAGAAGAAGTATTCCTTATAATAAAACGAACTAGATGCACTAATTTCTCAAATTTACTTTTGGAATAAAACTCTACATGTTTTGGACAGTTCCTCTTTCTATCATCAGGAGTTTTTCACTGTACATGCAGCAATGGTATATGTCATACAGGTTTGCTGACAGCTTGCAAAACCTGTATGACATATACCATTGCTGCGCATACTATAAAAAAACTCCTGATGATAGACAGAGGAACTGTCCAAAACATGTAGAGTTGGTTATTCCAAAAGTAAATTTGAGAAATTAGTGCATCTAGTTGGTTTTATTATAAGAATTTATCACGATGCACGGTCACCTGAACGTCAAAGAAGTATTCCGTTCAGTGATATAGTATGTGTAACTTAAACACGGAAAAACCATAACTTCATCAGCATCATTTACTGGGTGTAGAAATATTATATAACATGGCATTGTTGTGTATGTTCTAATATTAAATGTTTTTGTAATTTTTGCTCTGGAGGTCAGTGTGAACATTGTACTTGAGCATAGATACACACATTGCTGAAATGGATGTATTAATAGTAACATACTGCATAGCAGTTATTCTGCCTGGTATCATTCACAGTAACTTACTTTTAGCAGTGTAAACATTTTCGTCAGTCACTGCTTTACTGTTTGTTTCAAAGAAATGACATGAGGTATGTGTGATTTCAGGCTTCTGCTGCAAAGTAGATGAGAACTGTTTTTTTGGGCTGTTACATAGCACATATTGGTAATTACATAGTGATTCTTAACACTGTTCATTACAATCAGAAGATTGGAGCCCTCCTAAAGGACCCAGCTTAGAGGAGGTGGTCCAAGGACCCAACAGAAATGGTTGAACATAAAATGTCACTTCTGCTTAAGAAGTCAACATTTGTAGAAGAGGTTTGCAAATGTGCGGGCACAAGACTTTTGAGGCTGTATGGACTCTAAGATTCATAATGAGGGCATCCATCTAAGGCCTATTCTAAGCAACGCTGGACCTACAAGCTGTCCAAGTATCTGGCAGGTATACGCAGTCCACTTGTGGGGCTCTCTTTAAACCAGGTGATGAACTCCATTGAGTTTGTTCACAGTTTGGGTTCTTTACAAGTCAGATTGGAGGATCGGAGGATCTGATGGTCAGTTTCAGGGGGCATCCCTGTTCACCAAAGTGCCTATTGTTGAGTCCCTAAATCTCCTTACCAAACATTTTAGTGAAAACATTCTGGCCTTATTTAGGCGTGTCCTCACTTCTACATCTCTGTTGGTGGGCAATTCTACAAGCAGACTGATGGAATGGCTAAGAGGGCTCCTCGATTTGTCTTGTCATTGCTGACTTCTTTATAGAGTAGTTTGAGGAGAGGGCCTAAGCACCAGCAACTTACAAACCGCTGTGCTGGATCCGTTACGTCAATTTCAATTTTGTCCTCTTGCCACGTGGAATAGAGAAGTTAGACAAGTTTCTTGACCATCTGAATGGCCTTCACAGGAATATACAATTCACCACAGAGATGGAGAGGGTTGGCCACCTCCCTTTTCTTGACATTGACATCTGCTTGCTGGGTCATAAGGTCTTCTGAAAACCTACCCACACAAAACTCTCCCTGAGTGCTGGATCATGTCTCATCCTTCCAACATACAAGCCGTTCTTACAGCCTTGTTGCACAGGGTGGGGGCTGTGTGTGACAAGAGGAGCCTTCATGATGATTTGGAGTTTCTTGAGACCACTTTCGGGGAAAATGAGTATAGGCTTAAGCAGAAACGATGTGCCTTCAACCTGGCGGTTATAACACTAAAACCAAAAGACAAGCCCACCTGAGTTGCTCTTCTTCCATTTGTCCAGATGACATACAGCTGCCTCACCAAATGTTGGCCAAACACAGCATCAAGAGTGTTGGCCTGCTGCCTAGGAAGATCTCCATCTTGCTTCGTCCAATGAAGGACGACCTGGGACTGAGGACTCCTAGGGTATACAGCTTACCGTGCGAGTGTTGTCAGGTGTACATCGGACAGACTGTACGATCTATAGAGACCAGAATAAAGGAGCAGCACTGACACATACAGCTTGGACATCCAGACAAATTGGCAGGGACGGAACATGGGTTCAACCATGATCACCTCATAAAATTTCAAGACACCTGAATCCTCTCTACTGTATTCAGTTACATGGTCTGACTTATCAGGGAGTTGACTGAGTTGGTGTTCGACCTTAACATTATGAACAGGGAGGTTGGCCTGAATCTGAGTGAGGTATGAAAACCTCTCATTTGCCTCCTTAGAGAAAGTAGACGGCCCTCTCAGTAGTGGTGAATGGTTTATGGCCCTTTTGATGTCCACACTCTCATTCCTCCTCTCCCATGCTCTAATGGTGGTTCCATGCCCCAACACTGCTCTCCTGTGGAGCCCTTGCTGTATCTACATACCCACATCTTCCATCTTGGCCTTGGGCAGCTTTCCACTCTCTTTTTATCCACCATCTGCCTTTCTTCTCCATTTTCACCTCTATTCCTACTATCATTCTTTGTTTCTGCCTTTTTCATTTAATTATTTACCAACTTCTTCTATGCTTCCTCATTTTCTTTGTTTCCTTTTATTTCATGTACATGCTTTTCCTGGTGTCCCCATCCCATGCTTGTCAGCGGCTTCTCTTCCTAGGCCATTTCACCTCAATGTAGCACTAAGCTACTACACTTTCCTCCCTCCCTCCATCTTATTTTTATTTATTTATTTATTGTTTTAATCTTCCATTTCCCTTCCTCTTTTGCTTTTCCTTTCCTACCTTTTATTTCATATACAGTGTCCCAGGAGTTCAGGTCAGTATTTCAGGATTTAATTCCAGAGCACATGCTGAGTCAGAAACATCATATACACTTGGGTCCAATTTGCAACAGTTGAGGAGTTCAGTGCTATTAAAGTACAATAAATAAATTAGACAGGAAAGAGGAACATTGTGCATTTATTGAGATATGCTGTTAAATGTACAGTTACTGATTCGCTGTTAAACACTCAAGCAGGTAGTCTGAAGTGTCCTCCATCTGCTTGGATACATTTTCTGACTCATGTGACCAGAGAACTCGTAACCTAACCAAGTACTGCAGTGTTGTTGATGTTTCTTGCAGCGCTGAGAATTTGCTGGAGTAGTTCTTCTCTCCTGTTTGCCTTATGTTCATACACCATAGATTTCATGTAACCTCACACATGGTAATCTAATGGGTTCAGATCTGGTGACCATGCTGGCCAATTCTGTGCACCGCCATGACCAATCCATTGACCTGGGAATTTATGATTCAAATACTGCCTGATGACCTGACTGAAATGAGGTGGTGCTCCATCATGCTGGTAGTATATCTGTCGTCGTGTTTGTAGAGGAACATTCTCTAAGAATGCTGGTAGTTCATCTTGCCAAAAGTTGGCATAAATATCACCTGTCAGATGTTGCGGGAAAACATATGGACCAATGAGTTGGTCACCAGTGACACCACACCACGCGTTTTCAGAAAAGCGAATTTGGTAGTTGTTTCCAACAGTTCCACGTGGATTATCACTTTCCCATAAATGGGAGTGTCTTGTATTGTTGACTCCATTACGGGTGAAATAGGCCTTGTCTGTGAACAAAATGCTACGAATCATATGGGGGTTAGAATTAATCCAATGGCACAGTTCCAATTGGCCACACATGTCTGCAGGTTTAAGATACCGGATGCGCTGGATGTGGTACAGATCAATTCCTTCTGTGTGTAATGTTCACCAGACTCTCAGAATTGAGGTCAGTACTGCAGGGATTAATAACAGAGCTAATTCTGAGTCAGAAATGTCGTACTCTATATGTACACATGGGTCTGATTTGCAACAGTTGCTGAGTTTGGAGCAAATGTGAACTGGGTGTGTGTACTCATATTACAAGGCCAGTAGTGCTTCGCATATCAAACGTAGCAGTCATTTCGTGCTGTGATAACTGTGCAGTGAGCAGTAAATGAAAATATGTCATATTCTGATGAACAATATGCAGATAGGCATTTTGCGTATGGGGTTTTGCAACGGTAACGCCACTGCTGCTGTCGAAGAATATTGGCTACGATATCCTCGACAATGAATCCCCAACAGACATGTGTTCACCAGCATCTGCGAAAAAATGATTCCTTTACAAGTGTGAACTGCTGTGCTGAATGTCAAGTACAGCGAAATGCAGAGGAAGATAAAAACATTGTTGACATGGTACAGCGAAGTCCACGCACGTGTACTTGAAAAATTTCTGCCTGCCTCTGTGTTCTGTGCATCAGAGTCTAGCAAACGCTATACACAAAAGGGGTGTATCCATACCACATCCAGCGCCTTCAGGATCTTGAACGTACGGACATGTGTAGCCAGATGGAATTGTGCTGTTGGATTAATTCTAACCCCCATATGATTCGTAACATTTTGTTCACCAACAAGGCCCATTTTACCTGTGATGGAGTCAACAATACAAGAAACTCCCATTTATGGGATGGTGATAATCCACATGGAACTGATGAAAGCAACTACCAACATTGCTTTTCTTAAATGTGTGGTGTGGTGTCATTAGTGACCAACTCATTGGTCCATACATTTTCCTGCAATGGCTGACGTGATGTTTATGCCAACGTTTTGCAAGATGAACTTCCAGCACTGTTAGATAATTTTCCTCTGCAAACACGATGATGGAAGTACTACCAGGATGATGGTGCACCATCTCATTTCAGTCACGTTGTCAGGCAGTATCTGAATCATAAATTCCCAAACCGATGGATTGGTCTTGGTGGTGCACAGAATTGGCCACTGTGGTCAGCGGATCTGAACCCATTAGATTACCATGTGTGGGGTTACATGAAAGTCATAGTGTATGCACGTAAGGTGAACACGAGAGAAGAACTACTCCAGCGTATTCTGAGCGCTGCAAGAAACATCAACAACATTGTGGTGCTTCGTAAGGTTACAAGTTCTCTGGTCACATGAGTCAGAAAATGTATCCAAGCAGATGGAGGACACTTAGAACAAGTTGCTCGATTGTTGAACGGCGAATCTGTAGCTGTACATTTAACAGCATATCTCAATAAATGCACAATGTTGCTCTTTCCTTTCTAATTTATTTACCTGTACTTTCATTTTATTACCGTGCAATGTGAGAACAATATTTATTAAGACCAACTAATTGCACATACTTGTCAAACCATTAAAATCACATTATCTGATTAAAAATGGATTTAAAATTTCTCCAACATGTTTCAATCCCTCTATGGGATCATCCTCAGGGAGCGTAAATTAGTGTAGGTATGAAGTTACTAAGACA
>Ga0131853_10003368_pt1 | contig 28702 bp, 37 predicted proteins | sample TergutLab28metaG_FD_92764 | JGI IMG/M metagenome (GOLD analysis project Ga0131853, IMG submission 92764) | Labiotermes labralis P1 segment gut microbial communities from Petit-Saut dam, French Guiana - Lab288 P1 (version 2) (version 2) | ecosystem: Host-associated > Arthropoda: Insects >...
AATGTACGTTTGTACTGGATAAACACCGTGCGAACAATAAGAGATTTCACCGCGATTGTGTAATCCCTTCAGAACGCTACTGTTCCACAACATACATGATGTTCTTTGAGAGTCCAGAGGAAGCTATTGCGACATTGTGTTACGACATTGATGATTGGTGGTGCAATTTCTGTACTAGGTCATTGTAAAGACACGGGACTGTCTCTTCTATTAAGCAACACACATGTAAGATGACATGTTGTGATGTATGTAACCTGCACATAAGAGATGTTATGTGATGTGTATTTTTATCACTACCTAAATTTCATTTCAATGTGATGTATATATGTCTGTATACACATTAAAAGATACCTGCTATGCGTTTTCTATCATTTACAGATGGTTTAGGCCCAACGTACGAATAAATTTTAAGATCCTGACCTCCACCTTCCTCACCTCAACAATCTTGCCCATATCGAGACTGTACACTTGTAAACAGATAAATCACGTACGTACTCATCCAAGTACTCACTCAGAAGATCGGGGGGACTGAGCCTGTACGCGCGCGCGTGCAGGAAATACGCTGACAAATCCTCCCGAGGCATTGCAGCTTACGAGGACACGCAGGAGTGACCATCTCTCCTACTTCCAGCCTTGATACCAAGATGAACGGCGGCTGCCATCCACCAAACACCATCCTCATTTCCCTTCTTCAATATTGTGCGCTCTAGAAGGAGTAACGACTAGACCACACTTCCTACTCAACGTAGGTATCTGCGTAGGGGTGGCTAGGGACGGACCGCAATAAGAGACTGCACGGTACCACTTGGCACATGACCTACACTTTCTTAATAATATTGCTCAAGAACGAGTAATGCCAGAACCGCACTTCAGTCCTCCTCGCCCCACAATACAATTGGCGTAGGGTGGGCCAAGGAAGAATTCTCTACCCGTCTGTACGGGGGCACGCTACCAAACTGTACGGGGGCCTGCAACCCTAATGATGGTGGACCCTCGAACTCTAGTCGAAAACCTTATCCTTTTTCCTAATATGGACTATGCACTTACCACTTCTTCACTTATTACACTCTTGCACTCATTACCACTGAATGCGTGGTCTGGTCACGTGGTCTTCCTTTAGCTTAGGGGTGCGACGGAGATACCTCTACCAGACTCTACGGGGGCACTTTACCAGACCGTACGGGGCTACCACCCTGAAGATGGCACCAACATATCTAGTTGAAAGCCGAAACTTTTTAATAATGTGGGATATAAGAGTAAGGATACTTCTTACTTGCTAACGCTCCCCCCATCTCATTCTTCTCGATGTGCTCACCCGAAAAAATTTGGTGAATAGTACGGATCACTAAGCTCCCGATTATGTAGTTTTCTCCACTCCCCTCTTCCCTCGTCCCACTTATGCCCAAATATTCTCCTCAGCAGCCTGTTCTCAAGCACCTTCAGCCTACGTTCCTCCCTCAAAAATAGCGACCAATTTTCATGCCATACACACCTACAGGCAAAATTACAGTTCTGTATATTTTAATCTTTACTTTTTTCGATAGCAAAGTGGAAGATAAAAGACTCTGTACCGAATGACAGCAAACATTTCCTAAATTCAATCTTCTCTTAATTTCTTCCTGAATATAATTTTGATTGGTTAGCGTCATTTCCCAACATTTGAACTCTTTCACCCTTTCAAAGGAGCTATTATCAGTCTTCGTATTGTGACTTCGTCCTGAATTTTGATCTCGAGACATGACAACTTACTTGGTTTGCCAGCATTATCTCACTACTAGCAGCTACCAGAGCTACTGTATTTTATAATATGCATTCTTCGTCATTATACAAACATATATATATATATATACAGAATAACTATGTATAATATATATAATTTTATCCAACATCCTTCTATGAAAATTACTTCATTGTACAGGATATTTATTCACGATCCGCAATGTGCAAATCGACGCGACATATAGAATTACATCATTAGTATAAAGAAAACCTGATGTGTACCTTTAATTTCAAGGCAACCTGGTTTACGTGAACCCTTCTAATGACGTACACCAGAGCAAAGTTGAAAGGCATTGACAACAAAGCATCTGTTTGTTTCATACCAATCCTAATATAAAAAATGTCAAACTAAAGCTTGCCTACCCGAACTCTGCTATAGATTTCCTTCAGACATTTTTATTAGAATTACCAGTTCCATGGGTGTACCAAACTCAACGACAATATTATACAGTACCTTCCTCCTAACTGAATCATAGGATTTCTTGAAATCTGTAAATAGCTGATACTCTGTTTCATTTTATACTCATTTTATCTCCAGTATTTGACGAAATCAGTCGTTGAGCTGGTGCCTCGAATTCCACATTGAGGATGCTGAATAATTTCCTTGGTACAATGGAGTATTCTTGATAGAAGGATGTTGGATAAATTTCTGTGTGTAGTTAACAAAAGTTTTGTGCCTCTAAAACCGCAACAATCATTTTTATCGCCCATCTTATATACAGGAACAATTATCGAATCCTTCCACTCCTCATGCAATTTCTCCTTATCTCATATAGACACAAGTTTATAGATCTCAGTGCGAGATTTCCGTACCCTGCTTTAATAAATTATGTTCGGATTTGATTAATATATGGTGATTTGTATTTTAAGCTGTCCAGTATTCGCCATGTCAAACTCAAAGCCACTCGGCTGAGGCACTAGTGATTCTGCTGTGTGTATTTTTTCTGCCTCACGTCGTTAACCCTATGTATGTTTAATAGCTGAGAGAAATTGTCCATCCACCTAGAGAAAATACTGTGTGAGTGTGCAACCAAATCACCCTTCACATCCTTTACTAGCCTAGATCTAATAAGGTCTAGGCTAGCAATCCCTACACAAGTCTCTGACATTTTTCATCTTATTTTTATTTCAATTTCAACAGCTTTAACTTTCAGATATTCCTCCCTTTTATTCATGGAATATTTAGTAGCTTTGCGTCTTTTCTTTTTGTAGTATCTAAATTGTTTCGGTACGGATCCTGTAACCACTGCTTCCATTGACCTAAAAACGTAAACATTCTTCATCAAACCGTGGTTTATGCTGCTTCACTTTGTAAAGGCCTAGTCTCTCTTTCGCATAGATTTCGATGTACTGTTTAATGTTTTCCCTGGCCCTGTTTGTGTCTTCGCTAACATTTAGGTTCTTATAAGCTTGAAACCTATCTGAGATCTGAATATGATACCGTTTACTAAACTCCAGCTCATTTAGCTTCCTCAGATTACATTTTTCCGCATCAAACAACTGTGCTGTTATTTACTTACTGCAAATCTTCCCTAACTTTTGCAACCGCGAAATATTGATCAGTATCACAGTCAGCTATTTTTAAAGTTGGCACATAAATTATACTCGAATGCGATCTCCTATCTATCAACAAATGTTCAATTTAGTTTTGAGTCTTCCGTTCAGGTGAGGTCCAGGTTTATTAATGAATGCTTGGTGCGGAAAAAGCTTTCTTTGTCCTACCAGTCACTACAGGGAAGGTGCTAGAGGTGTCGCCCTGGAGGATGAAGGGTAGAACTGCAGAGGGGACAATTTGGGAGGAGTGTGGCATTCAGAGGTAAGAAATGCCTAGACTGATGTTTGTGATTGTCAAAAAACAATATCTAATATTATAAGTTATCTGAGAAATCGCATGTTCCCGCGGAGCTAGCCGGCTACATAATCCCTTCCTATCACAACTTCCGAATACTTCTTCAGCTCTAGTTTCATTTGCCTGATCATCTGCCAAGCCTAGTATTCTAGTAACATTCCATTCAACGTTATTAACATTCTGCATGCGAAATTAATGTTGTGATTACAAACAGTCTGATCCAAAATAATTTCCCAGCAAATCTATAAAATACGAAATTTAGAAATAGCCATTACGTGAAATGAACGAAGACAAAACTAACATAAAATAATATAAAATTTCGCGTCGATTTCAGCTCGACAGTGGACTTAGCATAGCGGAAAGTGCTGTTGAGTGTGACACGACATTCGAACTATAACAATTAACACGTGTACGAGCGCTTTTAATTTCAACATAATTTGACAAATGACAACAAAAAGAATGAAATACAAAAATCCATAGTGAAACTCAGTGTCTCACTGTATGCATACCATATGGTTTTCTTGGACTTGATGCTGTGTAATTTGGTAGGATTATAATACCTTCTATGTTGACTAAAGAGGCAGGCAGATGTTTGTTCTAATCACATGTAATCGTTTTCATGTTACCATGACCTTAACAGCTGTGAGAAATTGAAGGATAGTCTAGAGTCTTTGAGAAGAGGGTGTTGGGGGTAACAGGTGGCTGGAGAGAACTCCACAGATGAAAGATCTGATTCGCATATTTCTTCGAGTATTACTGGGCTGACCGAACGCAGGGGGGAATTATAAATAGGCAAGAGCTAAAATTAAAATTAATTGTACTGCTTGAAGCCATGTAATTCATTTTTGGTGCAGCAAACCCCAGTTTCATCTTTCTTTTCTAGGATGTTACGCAGCGCATACTGCTAGTTACCGACGTTTCGCGGCACTCTATCAATTCCTTCTTCGAGTGTAAAGAAGAAATGATTTGTCCCGAAATCTTGACCTATGCAGAAGGGACTGACTGGGTGCCCCAAACGTCGATAACTAGCAATTAATGGTGAATAATTTCCGAACAGAGCTAAGGTCTCGTTTGCACAGCGGGGAAAGTTTAAAGTTTCGTAAATCCTACGTTAATCCACGAACCGTGGGATAACGTCGTGTTTGGTGCGTGAAGTAGGAATGTGAGATTAATTTTATGTGTGACCTTTAATGAAAAACGATATGTTATATTAGTAGTAATAGGGAGGTATAAACCACATCATTAAAAAGGATTGGCTTTCGACTTTTTTCCTATGTATTTTATCAGGATGGAAGCCGACGTCCAGCCTGGTATCGCGGACCCTCCGTGGCCCTCCCTACGCCCCGGCCCGTTCGGGGGTTTGTGCAAGAAGGTCCTAAGTCCTGCCTAGTGGGCAAGAAGGTCCTAAGTAAGTCCAGGCACTACTCTTCCTTTAGCTAATATAGCCCACATTAATAAAATGGTTCGGCTTTCGACATTTGTCCCAGGTATTTTATAAGGGTGGAAGCCACCGTCCAACTTGGTATCGCGGTCCCTCCGTAGGGGGCTACGGCTCTGCACGACCGTGGTTCGAAAGCCCCCGGCCCCAAAAGTATAAGACTGTCGTAAGTCTTGCCTGGTGTTTAGGGAAGTAAATAATGCAAGAAGGTCCTAAGCACAGACCGGACACCACTCTTTCTTTAGCTTCGGAGCCACCATGCCTCCCTACGCCCCGTGAGTTCGGGGTTTTGGCCCCGTATATTCGGGTATTGCTGTCCCTCCATAGCCACCCCTACGCCCAGCTCAGAACGCGTGACTAGCCGCAGGACAGATTGGTAATTTTTAAAGTATGGTCCGTCAGATGTCTTGGTGGGTGTGCGACAGTGAGGATTGATTTTAGCCCTCGCATAGTTTGGTATCGCTGTCCCTCCGTAGCCACCCCTACGCCAAGCCCCGTGAGCTGCCGCCGGACAGATTGGTAGCCGTGGCGCATTTTGGAAAAAATGGCTGCCCGGGGCGCTAATTTGGAATTAAACCTAAATCGGCCACGTTCCCAAAATGGCGGGGCAGCGCGCTGGGTTTAACATAAACATAACTTTATAGCCGTCCATGTCACAATATTGCACTTAGAGCGCGGTAACTTTAAATTAAATACATATGACTGTCCGCCATTTTAGATTATGGAGGTTAGCTCGCAAATTTGTGAATTGAACCTAAGGTGAAAAAAGTCCCGCCCTCCTGGAGATAGGCGAAGTATTGATTGCAAGACAGTGTAGTGCCTCCGTGAGGATGGGTAGTGAGAGGATATTTAAGTGGAAGTGAATGCCGCCAAGCCCTGCTTACGCCCAAGGCTGCGTCTCTATAGACCCTTGAGGGTGTGGGAGTATTGAGTGCGAGATGGTCACCCCTGTGTATCCCTCACATGACGTAAGCTGCTGCTCTTGCACTATTCCGATTGAGCTTGAAAACCATAAAGCCACATATGACCAGAGGAACTGACGAAGGTGAATTCCATCACGCGCAGGAGAAAGTAAGGAAGCTGATGCATAGGAGAATTGGGGATCGAATAAGGTGGCATAAACTAGTCCCTAAACCATTTTTAAATGATAGAAAACACAAATCAGGTATCTTTTAATTTAATGCAAATACATACGAAACATGAAGCAGAAAGACAGTAAATAATCACATCATAACATTCGTGTTTTGGTTTAAAAGAACAAAGAGTTTTGTATTTTGAATAAGGATTTATTACGGAAATGACATCAACTATTATCTCTTTCGTCACACAACGTCGCAATAGCGTCCTCTTGGCTAGCGCAGAAAGTTGCGTACGTTGTGGACAAGTAGCTTTCAGAAGGGATGACGCAGTGAATGTGAGATCTCTTACTGATCGCACAACGTTTATTCCTTACATAAGTACATTTCAGTGAGATGAGTCTGTAAAAAAAGTAGGGTATATAAGAAGGGCATTATTAATCTATCGCCAACAAGTACGATTTGGTGGTATCGCAAATACCCTTATGTACAAGATTTTGGTATAGAGCTTTAGAATAAAATTTTCCATATCGTATTCTGAAACGACATCACTGTATCGCTTAGGTAGACATATCTGAACTATTTTGTCTTCAGAGTCTCTAATGAATAGCAAGCCTGTAGATCCAAATTTAGTGTTGATTCGTTTAGCGCGGACAATGGGATTCAATTTATTCATCTCTAACGAGCTGACATTGACTGAAGTGCTGGAAGTAGACTACTTTTTGAGTCGCTTTGCGAGATCCATCTATCACAAATGCGCTGTCTGTAAGAAAAAAGAGTAAGTTACATGTAGTGTTTGTTCCCAAAGCAGAACCAGGTATGTAGAAGAAGTATGTAAAAGTATTAAATACCTTAGTGATCTATACATGACGTTTCGGGTGTAAACGTGTGTCGTGTGGAGGCGTGTCCCTGAATCAAGCTAGAGAATGACGTCACCATCCGTCGGCAATAAATAGGAGGTCGCTTGTAGATGGGAGCAACGGTGTGGGGCTCCATAGGCTGAGAATCTTAAGTATTATTATTCTCACTATATTTGTGGTAAGTGATATTAGTGTTTGTGTGTATATGTGTCGAACCTAAATAGTTGTGTATTCTGTTATAGAGAGAAAAAATCATGGCTCGCAGATTCGAGATAATGGACGCGATTACGAGAAGGTACAGGCGGTACAATGCTGTAAGAAGGCAGCTTACGGTGCGTTTAATACCTCTAGAAATAATACGAATCCGGTAGCATATTTCGAAACCAGTGTGAACGATATATTTGAGCACGCGTTACGCGATTTAGTCGGTACTGATATGGTGGGGATAACAATTCAAAATCAGGTAAACCAGAACGACAAACCTATACGAATCAGTTTCAGACGGAAATATCAATTACCTGGAGACGTGATATGGAGCGTCTATGAGAGAGTGTCGCAGTCGAATTCCAGAATCAATGCCTTGGACACAATAGTTGTAACCGTGCATTCGGTCAAGATGCCCGCCGGTTTCGATAACATGCAATTAAGAGTAGGGGCAGACCGCTCTCCGTAATGGCGCACCTCAATAGACATATAGTGGAGCTGAGGGCAGGGCAGAATTGTTTCACACACGCTCTAGTAATAGCGATTACAAAGGTAGATAACTATCCCAATTACGAAGCATTTCGTAAAGGCCGGAAGCTATATCACGGAGACCAAACCCTACTCGAGACGACCGGTATCGAACTCTCCAACGGTGCGGGGATCAACAAATCGTCCGTTTCCAGGATCACTTTCGGGAGTATGAGATAGTTGTCTACCACGGTCTGAGCTGCGATAACATCATGTTTGAAGGGCAGATAGACTTCACTAAAAGACTTAATATACTTTATGATGATGTCGAAAGACAATATCGTGTGATTGCTAAACTTACCGGCGTAATGGCCAGAAAGTACGTGTGTAAAGGTTGCAACAAACATGTACAAGTGACGTCACGCACGTCTGCAACCAGACGTGTAGCGACTGCAGGGCCAGCCCCCCCTACCCCCTGCGCGTTCTCAAACTTTCGAATTCCCTGTCTTGAATGCAATAGACATTTTAGAATTCATATATGTTACGACAACCACAAACACAGCACTACAGAGAATCGTTCCGTTTACGAACGAAAGCGATGTTGCGGGACGTGTCGATGGCTCGTGACGCACGGATATCACGAATGTAAGAAGCGTTTCTGCGATATCATTAAGCAGAACAGAGACGTGGATCATCTGTGCTATACCAGACTTTTGAAGGACCCGTTGCCCTCCGCAATGTGATAAGGTACTACGCGTATTATACGATTTGGAGACTACACAAAATGACAAGTACATGAACAAGTCTAAGCTACACGTACCTAATCTCCTCTGCATGCAACAAATCTGTTCGTGTTGCGAGGATGTGAAAGACGGAGGAGACTGCGTGCGATGCGGTAAGAGGAAGCACTCCTTCTGGGAAGATCCTTTCGGGGACTTGCTTTTTTATCAATGCGATCATCGCACCTGAGCCAATGAGATCGTCGCTATAGCGCACAACGCCCAGACGTTTGACTTTCATTTCGTCTTGAATAGTTCGCTCTTACGAAAGAGGAAACGAGAACTGATCACAAATGGCTAGAAGATAATGTGCATGGAGATGGAGCACCTGGTCTTACTGGACGGCGTGTCCTTCCTCCCGTTTCCGCTCCGTAAGCTGCCCGCGACATTTGGTCTGTCGCCCTCCATATCGTGGTACCCTCACGATTTCAATACTGAGCAAAATCTAGATTACATAGGTCCAAACCTCGAAGTCTCATATTATGCTGTGACTGAGATGGGTGAGTAGGAGAGTCAGAATTTTTTCGCGTGGTAAGAAAGCCAAAAATCGGAGGAGCCTTTCCACAACAGGCACGAGCTGGAAAAATACTGCCAAGAATACGTCACAGTCTTAAGAAGGGCGTGCCGAGTGTTTACGCATGAATTCATGCACATAGGTAACATAGAAGTGTATCACGAGTCAGTAAAGTTCGCGTCGGCTTGCAGTAAGGTACTGCGTAAACGTCTTCTAGAGCCCGACAACATAGGACTCATACCGACAGGATGGTTCTCTTTTAATAACAACTATATTAAGAAGGCACTGATGTGGCTCCTGCATATGCTACAAACGGACGTGGTGGAGATAATGCACGTTCGCAACGGTCGCGACTACAGACTCCCCGAATTGCCCCACTTCAATGTAGACAGTTATTGCCCCGATACCCGTACAATCTGCAGGTTATTTGTTCGTCATTATCATGGCCATACGTGCCAGCCGTTCCGTGACATTACCAACATGATTGGCGGTCAACTAGCAGAACGCTATACGCGAACAATTTCGCGTCTCAAACAGATAACGCGAGCGGGATACCTGGTCAATGTCCAATGGGAATGTGAGATTCACGATGTGGCTGCTGCATATGCTATAGACGGTCGTGGTGGAGATAATGCACGGTCGCAACGGTCGCGAGTACAGACTACCCGAATTGCCCCACATCAGTGTAGACGGTTATTGCCCCGAAACCCGTACAATCTGCGAGTTCTTTGGTCGTCATTTTTATGGCCAGACGTGCCAGCCGTTCCGTGACGTTACCAACATGATTGACGGTCAACTGGCGGAACGCTATGCGCGAAACATTTCGCGTCTCGAACAGATAACGCGAGCGGGATACCTGGTCAATGTCCAATGGGAATGTGAGTTTCATGATGCAGGGAGGCTCGAACTGTTCGCGCATCCCATAGTACAACAGATTCCGTTGTGTACCCGTGATGCTCTGTATGGGTCGAACTGAGTCCATGCGTCTGCACAATAAGGCACGGGAAAATGAAACTATTCAATATGTCGACGTCATGAGCCTCTATCCTTACAAATGTCAGTATTTCAAGCAACCCGTGGGTTATCCGATCATTGACGTAGGAGCTGCGTGTACGGATATAGAAGCATGCCTACGTCTGGATTTTCTGATCAAATGTTCGATCGTTCCACCAAAGATAGTGTATCAACCCGTTCTCCCTTTCAGATGTAATAATAAGCTCATGTTTTGCCTGTGTAAAACGTGCGTCCTCACCTTCTCCTCCACCGTTGCAGAATGTATGCATACCTGTGCCCTCACTGGTAACTGGGTAATGGACGAGGAAGAATTGACAGTTGAAAAGGGGTACCGCATAATCGAGATATATAAGTTTTACGAGTATCAGAAGACGAAGTAGAACCCAGAAGCAAGCGAGGGCGGAATTGTTGTCGCTATATAAATACATATTGAACCTGAAAACGGACGCTAGCAGTTATCCCGTCTCGGTCCATAATCCCGAAGACAAAGAGCGGTATATGGAATTGTTTTTGGGTGAGTGAAGGGATACGGCTAGAAAAGGAAACAATCCGGTATAACGCTGCCAAACGGGGTTTTGCCAGACTCTGTCTCAACTCCATATGGGGGAAATTGACGGAGAGGAACGATCGGAAAATGACCAAAATAATTACGGTTCCTTAAGAATTGTAAGGATTTCTGACTACGCCTGGCATCGAGGTGATAAACCTCGCGTTTGCCAACGATGACGTAGTCTGGATCTCGTGGAAATTGGGGGAGAAGAACACGTTCCTCTTTTGCGTCGTACGAACGAGGTAATAGGGGCTTACGTCACCGACGGGGCAAAAATACATTTGTATCGCTATCTCTACCGGCTGCGAGAGAACGCATTGTATTGTGACACGAAATCTTTGATATATATTCAGCCGAGGGGCGAAGCCAAACTGATTGAAGAAGAGAAGCAATTTGGGTCTACCTCCAAGTTGCGCCCCTCGAAAGCGATATTGGAATTTGTGAGTAATGGAGCAAAGTACTACGCGTAAATGGTGCTCGATATTGTGACCGGGACGGTTGAAAAAACCGTCTGTAAAGTAAGGGGCATAACCTTGAATTACGCGTAAAAATTAGTAAATTTTGAAATCATCAAGGACATGAATCTGAGAGGGAACAAGGGGGTGAACCTACCGTCGCGAATGTACATACAGAGAAAAACATTAAACGCAAGTGGAAGGGGGGCGAAACCGTATCTATTGTTACCGAACCCGAAGACAATCTGTAAAGAATTTCATTTTTCACGAGTCGGCGATTAGCTGACGTTACGTCTGTGCCGTTAGGGTATAAATAGTGGAGGGTGGGTAGGGGAGAGAGTCGTGTCACTGCATGGCGATCCACGAGTGTTGATATTAAATTCAAGCAACCGTTCTCGCTTATAGTGAGCGGACCAAGAGTTTCAGGCAAAACGTCATTTTTCCTACGTGTGCTACAGAAGCGTGACGCCCTCTGCACCGAACGAGAATTCGGCGGTGTCATAATCTGGGGTTACATTGAGAAGACCGCCGTTCCGGAGCGTCAGCAGTTGCCCTCCAAAAACTTAAATATCACGAGGGCGTACCAGAGAATTTAGGTGGTGGTGGCGGTAAACCGGGCCTCGTGATCCTAGACGATCTGTTTATCAACGTCTATTCTATGCAAGTGTTTGACTTGTTTACGGGAGGCAGCCTTAACAGATATATAAGCGTTATTTTGATTACGCAAATTCTCTATTATCAGGGACGCTACTGTAGACACAATTCCCCGAAAGCTCATTATCTGTTCGCGTTGGAAAACATCAGAGATAATAAGCAGTTTATGTACTCGACCCAACAGGTGTATCCCGAAGATAGTCTTAGGTTATGTAACGCCTATCTGAATGCGACAAATCGAATTCGTTAAGACACAAGATAAGAAATACGGTCTCCGCTTTCGTACCAACATATTCCTGCAAGAATATCCACCGGTCGTCTACACCCATATAGGCGATGAGCGTGTGATATCGAATTATCACGCCCTTCACGTGCTCTAGGAAACAGAACCGAGTTTGTGAAAAGCCCTAATAACCAAACGTAACAAGGAACTCGTGAACTGTATAAGCGAGTGTGTGTTGAATGTCCTGAACGGTAATATAAAATTACCACGTTGTAACACGCGCAAGCTGCAAAAGCACAAGGCCGCGCTTCCTAAGTTCGCCGATAGAAGAGACTCAATGTGCATGGTGGGGGAATTTCTGCTGCCCCTACTGGGCGCCATTCTGCCAACGATCGCCAGCCTCATCTCCCCCCAATAAAGCATGTTACGTAAGATGAACCTCGTCCCGGTTCATCATTGCCATAGGGACAAACGAAGACGGCGGCGGCCCTCGCCTCGCGAGCACAAACGTAATAGTAAAGGCAGCAAACACCATCCGTATGAAATGTGGGTTAAGATCAGTCACAAGAATCGCGAGGCCGATATTAAAGGAAGACGCACACGAAAGAGATCTCGGATTTTTTAAGAGGAGTAATGCCTTACACGACGTCAACTTCTGAACTAGGGCTAGCAAATCAGTTATTTGTCCCTAAATTTGAGGCGGCGAAAACGCCGAAGAAATGACGAGGCCCTCCCTCGAATTCTAGTGAGACCGTGTACGGCACCCCTAAACAAGGATTTATTCCCGTAATCGAAGACAACGACGATGATGATGGTTCTGTCAAGGGGGAGGAGGAGAAAACCTACGGTAAAGGAGGAGATGTTGATGTCGTAACCGTTGCTAGTCCACCGTACATGTGGAGAGGGAGGCGTTTTCTCGACACGCAATTCGGTAACCGCAAAGATGGCGAGCAATTAATGATGGGTGATTCAACGGTGTTTGTAGATACCGATGACAATTTCAAATTAAGGGAACCGTGTTTAGAGCGACGGAAGTGTTATTGGAACTAATGGCGAGTAAGAACGTGAATACGGAAATTATCAACAAGGCTGATCTAAAGACGTATAATAATATTGATAATGACTAACGCTCATTTGACCAGATATCGGCCTGGTGATAATATTAATATAACGCAAGGAAGCAAATTTCACGATATCATTACGCACCTCTTTGCGAAAACAAACGGACGGGGTGTCGAATCAGCGTCACGTCGTAAGTGGATAAAGTATTAAATAAAGTTTACTACAAATAGAATATTATGTTATGACGCCGCCAGACAGCCGGGCTTCTCGAATCAGCGAATTCCTATCTCCGCGACGGCGGCGGCGCCGAAGAAGAAACGTATATTGAAGCAAGCACAAAGAAGGAAAAAAAGGCCATCGACGCCATCAGAACATGGTTAGAGAAACAGAATGCCGATACGATTCATAGACCTGTGAGGAAGCGTTTCGAATGTGATCCCTATACTGTGAATAACATGATGGACGTGTGGGAATACGATCTGTTGGATGTACAGGCCTACGGAAAATACTACGATAATCACAGGTACATTCTTTCGGTAATAGATGTATTCTTGAAATTTCTACACATGATCCCTATAAAGACACCTCGGCGTCTCGGTCCATATTCGATGACCCGAAATATTCTAGCCGGCGTCCCTTGTCGTTACGCACTGATAAGGGCAAAGAATTTGAAAATGTACTTTTCAGGACATGTTACATGACGAGGGGGGCATTCACTTTCAGATGTGTAGTAACCCCGACTTGAAATGTGCAGTCTTGGAATGTGTGCATCACACGATTCGAGATAGAATATACAAATATTTTACATATAAAAATACCTAAAGATATATCAATTTTCTCCCTATATTTGTCAAGGCCTACAATGACATGGTTCACTCGACAAACTGCATGACGCCCTGGCTTGTGACCGATACGGACGCACTAGCCATGTGGAAGAGTATGTAGGCTCGGCGACGGGGGGACGATCGCGTCGCGAAAGTAGCGACGTTTCGCGTGGGGCAGAAGAAGATATGGTTTGCCAAGACTCCAAAACACAATTTCAGCACTGAGATTATCAGGGTCGCGAACGTAATCGACAGGCGGCCGCGACCCGTCTACGAGCTCGAGGATTTAAACAGCACACTTATAGACAACCAGTTTTACCGCGAGGAACTGACCCCTCTACGCATAACAGTCCGGACCGCCTATAAAATAGATAAAGTACTGTACAAGAGGTTTAGACGAGGAATTCGTGAATATCTGATCCGCTGGCGAGGTTAAGGCAGAACTTCGACACTTGGGTGACTGCAACTAGCGTGAAGAATATATGAAATGGCGACGACTAGTCATTTTTACGTCACTCTGTTCAGCAACGCCTCGCGAGACATCTATGAACGGAATACGCACGCCGATTTCACGGGCAACCTGGCGCGACACGACGACCTGGGTTCGACCACACCTTGGGAAGTGGGGGTGGGTGAAATTTCGTGTTCCTCCTCGCCGCACATGGGGGAAGAAGGCACTGCCCTGATATAATGTGACCTGATATCACTGCAATTTGTGGGCGACAGCACCTACCGCAGCCTATGGACATTCGCCTTCCCGTCATCATCATCATCATAGAGCAGCGGAGATTTCAGGACGTCCCAATCGAGTTCCTGACAAACGAGGGACTACACATCCCCTTTGAGGACAGCAAGACGCCCACAGAAGTGGTACTTCATTTTCGCAAGTATTAGAATGGGTGAAGAAATTGTACAAAACGGGGCGTCGCCATCTCTAATAGGACATATACAGCAATGCATTCATTAAAAAGTATACTACCTACATCAGGCAGGTCGTGGGCATACTACTCCTGGGATTAGTCCCGTCTATTCCACCAAGCTCTACCTTAAGTCAGGACAAGGTATCGGCAGTTTTTGCCGCACTCTCTTTCGCCGGTTGCGCCCAAAACTGTGGAGTGGGCCAAGGCAGAGGTCCGCGAAACGTTGCGTCCCGGTGGCAAGATCCTGAGCGATATCGCGGAGCGCGAGGCAACCGAAGTCAACGCACCGTGTGCTGAGATATAGTGTCTAAACACGTGACTGAATCCGCGGAAAATTTGGTTAGCAAATTGCGAGGCCAAGGCCTCAAGCGCAGACCACCACCACAGTCAGGCGGCGGTGGCGATGGGAGATAAGAGGGCACGAAACATGACAAAATATTCTAAGCGTGCCACGAGAAAAATAATAAAAATAGGCAAGTTTTCCTGGTTTACTTCAGTGACTCTTCAGCAGCAGCCAGCATCAGCAACATGTCTGCCGCGGCGGAGAGAGCTTTGATTATTAGCGAGTTTTAAATCTTTGCTCACAGGTCTATAGAGACGTCTGTGCTAGGTACGATAGAGACCGCGTAAAAACCCATTGCCCCAGTCATTCAAAACGATCTGAAGTTTTTAATTCAGCCGATAACGATATGTACATTGATCTAGATACCAAACTCTATGTCAGGGGTAAATTGATCTCGCCCTCGGGAAAGGATGTGGACATTACGGACCTCATGAGCGAGAAAAATAATTTTATCCACTCCCTGTTCAGTTAGTGTAACGTCACTCTTTATGGCGTCACCATCACGCAAGCGAGGGAGAATTTACATTATCGCGCTTATCTCGAAACTTTCATGACCTATTGCACAGAAGTGGCAGCCACGCATTTTTCGAACGCTTAATGGAATGTACACACGGACGACATGAAGACTAGCGACCCCTCGGCCGAGAACCAGACCGCCACGGCGAAACGGGGATTTATCTCTCGATGGAAGAAATTAGCTCCGAGATGTGAATTCCAGCTATTTGTTCGATTACATCGTGATATATGTAATATCCACGTACGCTTGCTGCGGGTTGTCAGGTTGGAGATCAGATTCACGAAATCACGACCGACTTTCTATCTCATGAATAAGTGTGTCGTTTCGAAAACCGTTTTAAAATTTTTGGACGGCCAAATACTGGTGAGGCGCTTCAGGCCAAACACCGCCATATTGCTCGCTCAGAATTCGACAGAGAGCAAGGGGAGTCTCGGGCGCTATGACTTGACGACAGTCTAACTGAAGATGTTCACATTCTCGGACAGATGAAAACCCTTTTCAATCGACAATGCCGTCATGGGTCCCAAGTTGAAACGTTTGTTTTTCACCATGGTTAAGAACACCGATTTTATCTGTACGCTGGAGAGCAACCCGTACAAATTTTAACATTATGATTATATTGATTTTTCGTTGTTTGTGAACGGAGAACAGTTCCTTAACGATGGTCTATTTCTGGGCATGGGTCATGAAAAAGTCCGTCAAGGGCTACAGGAAGCTTTTTGAATCGTTCGGCATGTATAACTCGAAATCGGGGCTGCAGATGACACATGATATGTGTATAAACGGCCTTTTCATGTTACTGTTAGATAACACACCTGATAGGGGCAAGTCGGGGAGTCATACGACTTACCATGAGAACGGCAATATTAGAATAGAATTGAAATTCAACAAATCGTTGCCCGAGGCGATCACGTGCCTGCTGAACCTAGAATTCAACATTTCGGGCATCATAGATTTTCAACGTACAGTCACGGCCGACTTCAACAATGGACACTGTGCAAATACTGTGTAAACTGCGTGACATCAGCTCATTCCTCGACGATTTCACCTCCGATCACCTACCACAACCAGTCGCTCAAACCTCTGCCACCGTCATCATGAATCCCGATCCCCACACAGAGAGAGGTTTACACTGGCAAGACCTACACTTCCAACCCAAATCTTCGAGTGCCTACTACTTTGATACGTATGGCATCATACCCCCCGTACCCTCAATCAAGCCGTTCAGTAAACGCAACTGCACGGCCTGGGACCATATCAGGCGAAAGATGCAAGGCCTGACGATTGACGTCTGCTGCAAGTACTGCTGTCTATTCGCCCTCTACATGAATCGGGGCTACACCTCGTAACAATTCATCTCGCAATTTGATGCTTGCTACAACGCAGACCGGCAGGTGGAGCGATTGTTCACTACCAAATTCGGGGCCCAGATGTCGCGTGGCAGCTGGGGACAATGTTGCCGCAGCTGCCCATAAAAGGTAGTTATATTTTACCGATTCATATCATTCCTACCCTAACATTGCTGGAGGAGGTTTTAGGGAGGTCGTGTTTGATTACGAGTTCTTGCGGGGGGGAGGCAGAAAGAGGGGGTCGTCACGGAAATGTGCGTGGCCAGCTCCGCCGCGAGCGAGACGTTCCGTTTCAAGAGCCCCTACAAATGGCGGATCATAGCTCGTCAGAAAACGGCGTAAATTGGGCCGAGGGATATATCGAATATAAAGAATTTCACACGGTCATTACCGAAGCCGTGGCCGGTTTCGCGCACCTCTACGCATACGGCGTCTCGAAATGTATTTCCTCGCAGGACTGACGGGACGGCCAATCCATAACCTAGAGGATCTCATTCCCCTACCCGCCTCGTTTAATCACAACTATTGGTGTACATTACCACGTAACAAATTTCCAGATTCGCTTCCGCAACCAAAACCGCGCATTCTCTCTGAGATTGGTTAACGTACTATATGAAGAAGAAAGATTCTGTCCAATATCCAGCTGACATGACATGTCATACTGCCGAATTTATTGCAGGCCTATAAAACACCGATCAAGCACGCACCACATCAGTCTGCTCCCAACTGCTACTGCGATGGCAATTATTCGACAACCTGCTACGCAGAAGACGCGTCACCTATAGCAACAGTGGCTCTCCCACTCCTCGTTCGACATCTGTCCCTACTGGCCTTACAGTCCCGCATTCGATCCCCAGAGAATGTTGCTGAGACGCCTGTTCTTCATCAACTCGGACAGGACCAATTATGTGTCTGTCGGTCTCTACCTTGCACGCGACTATGAGCCGCTGGGAGAATTCAACGCCATACGGAGAGGCGGGTCGAAATCGATCCTTCTCACAGACGAGCATATAGACACGCTGGGGTACTGACTACCCAAGATGCTCGTTTGAAACTGGAATGGAGGGACCAAAGCAGCGCCGGGGGCGGCGGTAGAGTGCGAGAGCTGTGCGTTTCGCCTATCACCGCCGAAGAAATACAGGTAGGCAAAACTATATTTCGGCACGCAATACAAAAGCCTAACGATACTGGTCAAACAATACCTTGCCCGATTTTTTCACATATTAGAGCAAAAATTCCGCCAATAAACACTCGCTTTGCCGGACGTACAGTCGTATGTGGCAACTTCCTTATGTACAGTGACGTATGTCGAACCTTTGCCTAACGCCAGTGACCACATAGATTATCGCTTTCTGTTTCAGGAACTCGTGAGAGCTGTATAAACTTGTATCACAACTGCTTATCTCAATAAACGCCTAATTTAACTGAAATGTGTGTTTTCTTCCGCGACCACTGATCACTGCATATATTAATAAAAAACATTCACTGCACCTACCTGTGTTTATTCTTCTTCTTATTATTATTATTATTATTATTCTCGACACAGCTCTGCGGAACACCAAGAAGCAGCAAGAGCAGCAGCAACCACTGTCACGGATGCAGGAGCCACGACCACCTAGGTGCACCCCTACATGAAATCTCTCTCAAAGTGTTAAGTACATGTTCTAAGATGATGATCTCATGAATGTAAATACGTAACATTGCTTACGTTCACATACACACTTTTGTTTGAGGTGCTCTTCTTGTGGATACCGAATACAAGGGGGGGCCAGAGGAACATTGTTTGGCTCACGCATTAGTAATAGCGATCGCTAGAGTAGATAATGACCCGAATTGGAAGATCTCTTCTAATTGGAATCATTATCTATTATTGCGATCGCATTTATTAACGCGTGAACCAAACAAATTTTCCTCTGTCCATGCATTAGGAAACCATAAGCAGAAGCACATCTATGTGTTCCTTAGCAATGCTGCGCACGCACATTCGGTATGATCATGCTGGAACCTGTGCTCGGCCATTAAATTCAACTCATTGCAATGCTGTTTCATGTACAAATTTCACCTACCTTCAACACGCTCCGTCTTCACAGCTTCTAACACACTTACTAACTTCATAGTAGCAGCTTCCTTCCTTCTTCTTCACTAAGCACACAAGCGCCCACCTCAACAATGCTATGATGGGGAGGGTTTCCTATAGGGCTACATTTAATAACAACACCTAGGCGTCTGTTCCTCCTCCCTCTTTTTACATATCGAAGAACTTGATAGGTCTATGTTGCAATCAGTGGCTTAACAAATATATTTGTCCAGCAAGTTTTTTCGCTTTCGTACCTGTAGCTCGACAGGTGTGTCTGGTTTGCTGCAATGGCAGAAAACATCACGCTCTTGCGCGTATTCAGTTACACTTAGGTAGGTTCAGCGACTGTTAAGGAGAACATCACGTTCTTGCACGTGCTGAATTACACTTCTAACTGTACCGGGACACTGAGCATAACATATTGCATCTTTGGGACGTGTTATCATGCGCTAGCAACACTTTCGCGACCAGCGATGCGTTACACTCCTCACGGGCTGAGCCCAGGGGAGACCAACACACTTGCCTTCAACCCGCGCATCGGCTTGACGTATACACACTAGGTAAAACTCACGAAAATATGAAATGTCACTTTTTGGGAAAACTTAACTTTTTTATTTTCATAGGCCTATCACGTGAACATTGGAACTTATCATGCATTCAAATTTGGTTTCATTCAATTTTACTACCAATTCTGATGATGTCACAATAACTTTTCCTTCCATCACAAAATAGAAGCTGGCGTGGACATTCTCCTCACTACATAGGTTACGCGCGCGATAAGTCACAGTAACAATCCATACGGCGGCAATGTTCGAATCCACACGGCGGCATATAACCCTACGTATAAGCCTACTTTGCTCCCAATGCCTACGTTCAAGGCTAGGTCAAAGTTATTCTAAGCTATGTAAAATTCCCCTCCCTCCCTGCCCACAACGGTACTTATCCACACGCCGGCACGTTCTTACACGCCATATTAGAAAATGGACGAATTAAGATAGCACCAGACCCACTCCATATTACTTCATTTACAGGTCACGTGGCTTGGCGTAGGAGTGGCTAGGGAGAGACCGCGATACCAAACTATACAAGGGCGCAAACCCACCTCGACATCTCACGGTGCATTCGTTAAACATTACCAATCTCTCCGGCGGTTGGTCAGGCGGCCTGGACTTGGCGTAGGGTTGGTTACGGGTACTGCAATACCCGATTATACGGGTACCGAAGCCCCGAAACCACGGTGCGTAGGGAGGGCATGGTGAATCAGAAGCTAAAGAAAGAATAGTGCCTGGACACTACCCAGAACCTTCTTGCACTATCCACAACCCTGAACACCAGGCGAGACATAGGAAAATCTTGCACTTTTGGGGCCGGGGGTTTTCGAACCCCGTACGGCCAGGGGCATAGGGGGCTACGGAGGGACCACGATTCCAAGCTGGCCGGTGGTTTCCACCCTATTAAAATACCTAAGAGAAATGCAGAAAGCCCATCCTTTTTATTATTTGGGCTAGAGTAGCTAAAGGAAGAGTAGTTCCTGAACTGTAATTAGGATCTTCCTGCCCACTATGCAGGACATACGATCGTCTTGCAAGGACATCCTAACGGGACATGTGTATGGAGGGTAACGGGAGTCCGCGACAACAGCCTGGACGGCGGTATCCAACCTGATAAAATAGCCAGGAAAAAAGTCGAAAGCAGAAAATTTTTGTAATGTGGGCTACACTTCAACTATTACTACTTATATTATAGAACAAATTTTGATTACCTGTCCGATTACGAAAGCTTGGGTCCTTTCTCCTTTCAGCAAGGCAGTGCAACGCTCAAAAGCAGCGAAGAGTTTTATGTCGTGTATGAGATGTGAACTGTGTAGTTGGGAAATGGTAGGGCGTGTTGTATGTGTGTGTGTGTGTGTGTGGTGGGTGGTGTGTTTGTGTGTGTGGGGTGTGTGTGTGTGGTGTGTGTGTGTGTTGTGTGCGTGTGGTGTGTAGTGTGTGTTTTTAAGTGTGTGTCTTTGTGTGTGTGGTGTGTATGTATGAGTTTGTGTGTGTGTTTGATTGTGTGTGTGTGTGTGTGTGTGTGTGGGTTTGTGTTTTTATGTGTGTGGTGTGTGTGTTTCTGTGTGTGTGTCTGTGGTGTGTGGGCGTGTTTCTGTGTGTGTGTGTGTGGTGTGCAGTGTGTATGTGTTTGTGTGAGTGTGGTATTTGTGTGTATGATGTGTGGTGTGTGTGTATGTGTGTGTGTTGTGTGCGTGAATGTGTGTGTGGTGTTTGTGCGTGATGTGTGTGTGTTTTGTGTGTGTGGTGTGTGTGAAGTGTGATATGTGCGGTGTGTGTGTGATGTGTATGTGTGGTGTGGTGTGTGTGTGTGTGTGTGTGGGTTTGTGTGGGAGTGTGTGTGTGTGTATCGTGTGTGGTGTGTGTGGTGGTGGCGAGTGTGTGTATGAGTTTGTGGTTTGTGGTGTGTGTGCGATAGGTGTGATGTGTGTTGTGTGTGTGTGTGTATGTGTGGGTGAGTGTGAGTGGGATGTGTGTGTGGTGTGGTGGGCCTGGTGTGTGTCTGGGTTGGTGTTGGTGTGTGGTGTGTGGGTGGTGTGTGAGTGTGGGGGGGTATGGTTGTTTGTGTGTGGTGTGTGTGTGTGGTGTGTGTCTGTGGTGTGAGTGTGGGTATTTATCGGTGTGTGCGTGGGTGTGCGTGTGGTTTGTGAGGGGTGTGTGTGTGCGCTTGAATTTGTGTGTGTGGTGTGTGTGCGTGTTTGTGTGGGTGTGGTTGTGTATGTGTGTGTATTGCGTGTGGTGTGTGTGCGTTTGTGAGTGGTGTGTTTTGTGGTGTATGTTTGTGCGTGTGGTATGTGGGTGTGTGTGTGCTATGTGTTTGGGGAGTGCGTGTGTGTGCGCGTGTCTATATGGTGTGCGTGAGGTATTTGTGTGAAGTGGTTGTGTCGAGAGTGTGTGCTTGTGCGTGCGTGCGTTTGTGGTGTGTGTCTGGTTTGTGAGTGTGTGGTGTGTGTGCTTGTGTGTGTGCGTGTGTGAGTGTTGTGAGTTTTTTGTGTGTTTGTGAGAATGTGTTCGCGATTCTTGTGTGGTATGTGTGTGTGTGTGGTGTGTTTGTGTGTGTGTGTGTGTGTGTGTGTGGAGTGTGTGTGAGTGTGGTTTGGGTGTGATTTATTTGTGTGGCGTGTGCGTGTGTGTGGGTGGTTTTTGTTGCATATTTCTCTGTTTGCGTGTGAGTTTGTTTGGTGTGGCGTTCATGTGTGTGTAGTATGTGTGTGAGTGGATTGGGCGTGTGGTTTGTGTGTGGTGGTATTTATGAGTGAGTGTGTGTGTTTGTGTGTGAGGTTGGTATATTTGGGTGTGTGTTATGTGTGTGAGTGTGAGCACAGTATTTATGTGTGCGGTGTGTGAGCTTTGTGTTTTGTGTGGTTTGTGTGTTGTGGGTTTGTCTCTTTGTTTACGCCGGATTTTTGTTTGTGAATTTGTGTGTGGTATGTGTGGGGGTCCGTTGTGTGTGCGTGTGTGTGTGTGGTGTGTGTCTGTGGTGTGGTGGGTGTGTGTGTTGTTTTGTATGTGTGTGGCATGTGTGGGGTGAGTGTGTGAGGTATGTGATGTGTGTGTGTTTAGTGTGTGTGTGTTTATGTGTGTGTGTGTGGGTTTGGGGTGATTGCGTGTGTGTGTGCTTGGTGTGTGTGGTTGTGTGTGCGTGTGGTGTATATGGTTTGGTGGGTGAGGAGTGTGTGTGGGTGGTTGTGGCTGTGTGCTTTGCGTCTGTGTGTGGGTGTGCGTGTGGGTGTGTTGTGTGTGTGGTTTGTGTGTGTGTGTGTGTGTGTATGTGGGTTTGTGGTGTGTGTGGGTGGTTTGTGGTGTGTGCTTGTGTGTGGGGTGTTAGTGTGGGTGTGTATTAGTGTGTGTGGGAGGGTGTGTGGTTTATGTGTGTGGTGTGTTTTTGTTTGTGTTTGGTTTGTGTGTGTGTTGTGTTTTACATTTGTGTTGGTGTTGTGTGTGTGAATTACGTGTTAATGTGAGTAGTATGTGTGTGGAGAGTATGTGCGTGTTTGTGCTTGCGTGTTTGAGTGTGTGTATATTTGGTGATTTTGTGTGTTAAGTCTCTGGTTTGTGTGTGTGTGGTGTGTGTGCTTGTATATATTTGCTTTTATACATTTATTTACCAGCATGCTCCATTACTGTTAAGTAATACTACATCCATTTTTATCAATTTACATACTATGATCTAAGTTGTCTATATACATTTTAGAACATCTACTGACTACTCTTTCTCTGTTCTTCGTTCCAGCTTATAATGTCTATGTATTTTTTTAATTTTTTATGGTACTTCACCGTAATTTATTGCAGCTCACTGGCCAATTTTCTGTCCTTGTCACTACTGCTTTTAATTTTTCCCTTTCCTTCTCTAGGAGAGGGCAATCAAATATAATTTTTTGTGCCGTTTGCGGACCTTTTTTGCAAGGGCACGTTGGGTAATCTATTATTTTGTATTTAGGTAAATAATTTTTTATATTACCATGTCCTCTTACTATGACTGTAAAATTTGGTGTTATGTTTATTCTAAATTTTAGCCTATCCTCTAATTTGTGAATGAATGCTTTTGTTATTGCACTTTATTTCCGTCCATTCTCTTTGCCACCACTTAACAATTTGTTTTTTTTTTCACTCATCACTACCCTCTTTGTTGTTTTTATGTAGCACTCCTCGATGTTCTTTTTCCTTGCTGCTCCTTTCGCCTGTTGATCCGCCATTTCGTTTCCTCGATGTCCTGCATGCGACATTATCCATCTGAATTCTAACCTCCACTCGCGTTGTTCCATTTCTTGAAATTCAGTTCTAATTTGCTCTCTGAATTTTGAAGGTTCTTTTCTTGTTTTTAGTTGTTGAAGTGTAATTTTGCTATCCGTGTGTACCAGTACTATTTTTTCAACCGATTCCATATTTTGAATGTATTCTACTGCTTTTGGGATGGCCATTAGTTCCGCCTGTTTGTTACTGCGTCGCTGATTTAGTCTGTATTGCATTGTTTCTTTTGATGTTATTATCGAGGAAATTTACCACACCAGCTACTACTCCTAAGTGACTCTTGCTACCGTCTGTATAAGCTTGAATAGGGTTTAAGCTTTCTTCTTCCCCTTCAATTTTTTTGATGTGTGTCGCCGGATGAGTCCAATTTTCCAGTTCCATGTCTCTGTCGTACTGTGTTCCTATGCCTTGTGTAATCTCATACACTCTTCCTATTTCGTCTTTTTTAATTGAATTGGCGTTATGCCATTTATTACGCACAGTGCTTCATTCGTTACTGTTCGGTAGGCTCTGGTAATTCTGAAGTTTATATGTCATTGAACCCTGTTTATTTTAGCTTTATAGCAGGACCTCTTTAGCACATTTTTCGTACTGGCATACAATATAGCATCAGGGGCAAGATTCCTCCTGTGTTTATGGTTTTCAATGCCTCATGTCCCAATCCCCAGGTTACCTTAGCTGATATAGAAAGTGCGAATATTAGTTTTACACACTTTTCTTCCATGTAATTAATATGTTCTCTGAATAGTAGTTTGCTAACAAAAATAATCCCGAGATATTTTATCTTGTTTATTTGTTCCAAATTTTTAAAATTTAAGTATATTTCCACTTCCTTTTTTTCTTTTCTTTTCCTGCGGGACATAAGCATTACTTTTGCTTTGTTCTCATTGAACGTTAATTTGTTCTTTTGTGCCCAGTCTGAAATTTTCCTCAGTTCCAAATTCGTGTAGTTTTCGTCTTCTACAATTGACTCTCCTTTAGTTAATGTTATTAAGTCGTCAGCGAAGGCTATTACTTTTGTGTGACTTGTAAATTGCATTTTAAAATTTGAAATGTAGAGCAGGTTCCAAAAGCCGGGTCCGCAGCATGATCCTTGTGGGCATTCTTTTGTAACTCTTCTCTCTATTCTAATGTTGTTAGTGGTCAGTGCTGCAGTTCGTTCACTGAAATATCTATAAATAAGTTAATAAATTTTCTAGGATATTCTACATCATTCAAGCTCTTTAAGACGCTTGGCCACCACGCTGCGTTGAATGCAATTCATATTGATATTTTTTCTTCTCTTCATTGTATTTGTGTTTCTTGCTTTCCCTCAGTCGCTCACTATTTCTTGTTCTCTGATGTAGTCGTCTTAAAGCGTTGATTCTTTTCCGCATAATAGTGAGACTGTCCGTCCACCAAGGGACTGATTTCTTCTGCTTTGTCTTGCTCTGTGTGTTTATTATTTTAAAATCTTCCCTGCATGCTGTTTGTATAGCCTCAGTAAACGAATCTACTAACCTCTCTAAATCGTTTTCTTTTCCTACTGTTGTAGATAGGTTCATATCCATTTCTTGTATACCTCCTCTGTAAATTATATTTTTAAAAATTTGGTACCTCTTTTTCTGATTTTCGGTCGTATTCGTATTATTTGTCCTCTTTCACTACACATCTTATACCCTGGTTGTTTTATTTGTTTTTATGATTGTTCGGTTTTCCGATTTTATATTTAAAGTAATTGTGGTCCGAAAAGCTCTATTCTTCACTTATTTCCCATTCATGTACGTCTGCTTTTAGGTTATTATTTCTAATTGTTAAGTCTATGTTACTTGATCCTCTGCTGTTGTGGAAAGGGAATATTTCACTTTCTTCATTTATTATAAGGAGGTGTCTACTTGCCAGGTATTCCTCCAGTTTTGTCCCTCGTGAATTTGTTATTTTGTCATGCCAAGTCTTGGATCGTGAATTGCTATCAGCAGCTATTAAAATTCTTGTTCCTTTGGTGAATGGTAATATTTCGTCTATGTTTGTAAAGCTGTTTACTATTTGTTCCTCAATATCGAGGTACATACTGACTGCAAAGAATTTGATTTTTTCGTGTATTATTTCTAAAACTGCTGTGTCTTCATTTGATGTGTGTGTAATGAGCATGGCGTCTATTTTATTGTTCGGGATAACAATAGCTCTTCTGTGTTTCCCGTTTCCAGCAGTAAATATTCTGCACTTCTTTCCGAATCCAACTGCTTTGTTTTGATATTCGTACGGTTCTTGGAAAAATATTGTCTGGTTCCTCTTTTTCAATTATCTTCATCATATTGTAAGTTGCGAATCCCGAAACCTGGATGTTTATTTGAAGGCAATAAATCTGATTTTGATTTCTCCTGAGCGTTGCCGAGATATGTTGGTAATGTGCTTTACCATATTAGTAATCAATGTTCCTCCTGTAATTTGTTAGCACTGATTGAAGGCTAGGACAATCTTTTCTTAATGCCGAATAATTTTCGTCTATCTTTTCATACTTGTTATATCTATTGTAAGTGATACAATTGACAGACTTATGTTCATTTGCCGGGGTTGTGCATTCTTTCAGTTTATGCTTGCCAGCGCAGTGCAGATATGTTTCCTCTCCTTTACAGTCACTATGCTTATTGTTGAACCGGTTATATCTGTAGCACCTGGTGGGCTCTAAATAGTCTTCTACTTTACATATTTCCCACCCTATTTTCAGTTTGGTGTGAAGAATTTGCTTTCGGGTCTTTGGGCCTACTTCTATTACAGTATTGTAGTTTCCTTTCCCAGATTTTTACCTGAACTTAGCTGCGACTTCTTTTCCATTCATTGCAATTTCCGGGTTTTGAGCTTCAATGACATTGGTGACATTTGCTATTGTAATTCCTTCTGGAATGTTGGTTTCCTCAGTTTGTGTTTCATAATTTCCAGCTCTTCGCCACATTTGGTGTTAATCGCTCGGCTGAGGGAATTTATCTTTCCTCACTGCATGTTTCTATTAATATTCTTCCGTCACTCAGTGTATTAACAGTCTTTATACCGACTTTTATATCTGTTGGATATATGTCCTTCTTCAATTGGTTTTTGATATGCTCCGTTGATTTTCTATTATTTTTGGTTTTCACGGTGATTCTGTGCCGTCTGCCTCCGTCATCTTACAACACTTCCGAGAAGAGTTTCCTTATTCTGTCATCAGATGGAAACATCTGTCGTGCTTCGCCACTGTAGGTGTGGTGCCTGTGGTCCAGAGATGGCGCCACTTTTCTCGCTGGATGACTGTCACTTCTTCTCTCCAATTCTTCCGTTACCTTCATAATCTCTTCACTTAGGTATTATTTTCCTCGCTGTTATTTACGAGCTCTGTTTTCATTTATACAAATAATATCCTTAGAGGACTTACGGATTGTAGAATGTCTTGCTTTAGGTCTTTTCTTAAATTCCCACTCTTCTCAGTGATACTCACTAATATGTCGAACGCATTCTCATCTTGCTGTTCCTATTCGTCAGCCATTTTATGTATGTTGTGTTTGTGCATGGAGTGGGTTTTTGTGTACGTGTGTGGTGTGTGTACGTGTGTGGTGTTCGTGCGGTTGTGCGGAGTGTGCGTGCGTGTGGTGTGTGTGATTGGGTTTGTTTAGTATGTGTGTGTGTGGGTGTGGGAGGGGGTGGGTGTATGTGTAATGTGTGGTGTGTGGTGTGTGAGTGTGTGGGTGCGCGAGAGATTGGATGTGTGTGGTGTGTGTGCGTATGCGTTTTGTTTGGTGTGTGTGATATTGTGTGTGCGTACACGCGGGTTTTTGTATGTGATTGTGTGTGTGGTGTATAAGTGAGTCTGGTGTTTGTGCGTGTCTGTGTGGCGTGGTGTGTGTGTGGTGTGGTGTGTGTGCGTGGTGTGGTGTGTGTGCGTGGTGTGTGCGTGTGTGTTTGTGTAGTGTGTGTGAGTGTGTGTTTGTTGTTTGTATGTGTGTGGTTGTGTGTTGGGTGTGTGTGTGTGTGTGTTTTGCGTGTTTTTTTGTATTTGTGCTGTGTGTTTGTGTGGTATGTGTGTGAAGGGCGGTGAATGTGGAATGTGTGATATGTGTGTTTTGTGTGCGTGTATGTGTGTTGTGTTTGTGTTCTGTGTGAGGTTTGAGTGTAATTGTGCGTGGTGTGTTTGTTTTGTTTGTGTGTGTTTTTTCTATGTGTGTTTTTACCTGTATTTTTTGCGTGTGGTATGTTTGTTGGGGTGTGTGTGTGTGTGTGTATGTGTGCGTGTGTGTTTTGGATGTGTGTGGTGCGTGTGTTTTGTGTGTGGTGTTGTGTGTTTGAGTGAATGTGTGTTTGTTGTGTGTGTGTTTTTGTTGTGTATGTTTGATGAGTGTGGTGTGGTTTGTGGTTGTGTGATATGTGTGTCGGTAGTGTATGTGTGTGACGTGTGTGTGTGTGTGCGTGCTTGACCGCGTTTGATGCGTGTGTCTGGTTTGTGTTTGTGTGTTGTACGTGTGTTTGTGTGTGTTTTGTATGTGTGTGTGTGTGTGTGTGTGTTTTTTTTATACAGGGTGTCCCAGGAGGAAAGAACCTAATTTCGGGAGAGTGTTCCTTAGGTCAAATTATACCGATGTAACCCCAACACACCTATATCTAAATTTCAATATTTACGGAGATATTGGCCAGAGAAAAGTTTGAATGTCTTTTGTGTCTGCGTAATCTAGTCTGTCCGTGACGTCATACTAGTCAGATGCACGTGCCTTAAACGCGCTAATCGTGCAGTAGCCGTCGGGTGTGATAGACAATCAGTAGATTGCGTTTGAGGTGCTAATATACGTTTTGTGTTTGTGATTGCAAGACAGTGATTTGGTTAAATTTGAGGTACTAAAATGGCTTTTCTCTTTACCCACGTTGAATATTGCGATATGAATTATGTTTACGGATATTGCGATGGTAATGCAAGTGCTGCCGTGAACGAATACCGACGCCG
>Ga0131853_10003369_pt1 | contig 28689 bp, 12 predicted proteins | sample TergutLab28metaG_FD_92764 | JGI IMG/M metagenome (GOLD analysis project Ga0131853, IMG submission 92764) | Labiotermes labralis P1 segment gut microbial communities from Petit-Saut dam, French Guiana - Lab288 P1 (version 2) (version 2) | ecosystem: Host-associated > Arthropoda: Insects >...
AAAAAAAAAAAAACGGGGAGGATTGGAAAATAGTTTTGGCCTCTGTCCCAAGCGTCGGGGGATTTGCCTCCCCCCCCCCCCCCTTATTAATACCATTACTGTCATGTTAAAATATAACCCCTAAATTTTCTGTTGTTTTCTTTGTTGTGGGTATTTTAATTCAAGTGTTTATTTCCCCCAGATACTGCAAAATTTATAGTAGTTTAGAGCATGTTGTTGAAGATGTCGATAAGGTATATGTTGCCTCATAAAAGTCTCTCATTTTCAGTTAGTTAACTTTTACCCATGAGTTAAAATCTGGTTGCCAGCCCCCTAGTATTGGGAGATTTAAAATATCCTGTTTCTGGAATATAAAGGTAGATAAGATAGCAATTGGGGTTATGTTGGACTGCACATAATTTTGTACATATTTTATATTATAGTGAAGGAAATTGTCATCTAGATTATAATTTTTTTAAACTCAGCATCGCTTATTAATGTACCATTCTCTGGAATAGTGCGTACATATACTGGATGGATTCTACTTCTTCCTGCTCAACATAATGTTTTGGGCACAGATAAAAAATTTAAGTTTTCTGCTGGAAATCTGTGTTCAGATAACTTGTCATAGCAAACAAGTTTCTCAGAACCAATATATTCTGAATCTGTTCTCATAATTTTCCATCTTTTTTTAATTCCTTGCATTGCTTGCACACTTCATTATTGTTGTAGATCTCTTTACAAAAAGAACATCTTTTACATGCTATATTCTCTGCAGGTTTTCGGTCACATGCTGACAAAATGTTTTCTCTTTTACCAGTTGTTTTGCTTTTCTATGAAGCTCTTAACCTTGAATTGTCTTTCAGTGACTTAGTGTGGCAAAACAGTTAGTGTTTGGCACTCTTCCCACTTTGATATTAACCTTCAGAACTTCACCTAATTTACAGTTATCTCATCTGCTCCATTTGTGCCATTTTTGTTATCTTCCACGGCAGTGGGTGATCATTTTTATCCTGAATGATTTTTCTACCATCTGTAGTTTCTTTTTGCAGTATGAAGCCTGGCTGCTTTTTTTTTAGTTGAGTTATACCACTGGACGTTAAGGGATTAAGAATTATCGTAAAGTCACCAGCATCATTCTTCTTACTTGTTTGAAGTCTGGGCACTGTTTTGTCTATGTTAAAGCTTTTTTTTTCTGCAGTTGTAACAAATTTTAGTTTCAGGTTTAATGCCATAATGCATGCATTGGTTAGAAAACAGTATTAATATTTTATAATCTAATCCATAATTTTGGTAAGAATTACAACAGTACAGATTTTAACATTGGCTGTTCACTCAGTTTGCCATATTAGAACAAAAATGTAACTTACATTTAACCTATTTCAATAACATTTGGTATTTTTTTTTTAGGCACAAGAGGATGCTGAAGTTTTGCGATCACTAGTCATTCCTCTTGAGGAAGAGATTCAGGCACTCAAAGAAAAGTTACGTTACACAGATCAGCAGCTTAGAAAATATGAAGGTGACAAGGTAAATGATGAATAAAGTTCACTAAGCCTGAGATGCAGAGAAATCCATTCCAAAATAGTGCATTTGTACACCAATACCTAAATTAAACATAAACCTGCCTTTATTAGAATATGTACATGATCCTGAGGAAACTCATATTAATTATCTGTAACAAATGCAAACTATTTAATACAAGGGGGGGAAAAAAGAGAAAAAGAATTTAGAATGCATGTCTCCCTTTTGTCATATCTCTCAGCATGGCAACAATTACAGGAAGTCTTGGCAAATGCAGGTTATCAGTCCAAAAAAAGTTGCCTTGCTTCGGCATATAGTACTAAAGACACTCTTTAATAGGTATTAATATTGATTCTTTGTTCGTAAAGGTTTCTTCAGTTCTGTGTTTCATAGAGTTATCAGAGAAGAAACTTCCTGTCAGAGACTGGAAGGGAACAAGCATGGTTATGAACATATTGTCTGAAGAATACTTCTGTGGGCTACATGAAACATAAAAATTATAAAGGAAGCAATCTAAGACATTTATTTATTGGTACAGTTTTGTGTAAACATGTGATGTTGTAAGTAAAGCATGAAAGTTTGGGGGAGATTTCAGTGCCACAGGAGAAAAAGGAGACATTTGCAAATGAGCAGTTGGGGTTAGAGTTTCCATGGGAATAGTAATGATGTGGATTAGAACAGTATACTCTCTTACACCATAAACTTTGCATGTCAAGATGTGGTTGAAAGATCGTCATTTAGATTTGTTAGGTCGTGATTGTCTTTAGAGGTGTTCAAGTGTGATTGTTATCTGATTGTATAAAAGAGTTGACAGTGAAACTAGCCACTGTCTCATGGTTGCACATGTTAGTGAGAAACTGTCAGGTAGTAAACAAGCGATGCAGAAATGTGATAATGGGGTGACTCAATTTTGAGAAGCTAAACAACATTGAAGTTAATGAAGAGTATTGGTTAAAACTCCAAACAGTTTTGTGGCTGTAATATACAAGGATGATAACGACTGCATAAATATGGTATGAGAAAATATACAGAAACAGTTAGAACTTCATCAGAAGAGAGTTTGGGCAATTAAAGAGGTGAATTATGAACTTCGTACATTGTCATATTCTTGGTTATTATACAGCACTAAGAATTGATTGCAAAGGAGTTGTTTGTTTAAAGCTAAAGGAATGGTTGGTGTATGGTAATTCAATTCCTTTGAAATGAGTAGTTCAAATATTACATCCATCTCTTGTGAGTATTTTTTTTGTATTTATTTTTCCTGTTGCACCAGTTCGTGACTTGGAAGGCACTATAAGTTCTTGTAGCACTGACGATAATGAATGAATGATTTTATGTTTACATACAGTGTGTATGATAAAAAGGAACATTCCCTAAAAGGATACCCTGTTGTGTAGGAAACAATTGCAGTAATAAAGACATGAGTACTTAATCATATTCAAACATAAACAGTGCACTAAACATGAAATCAGGAACTATCACATTACAATGCTGAGTTATACAGTTGTAGATAATCATAGAATTTGGCTTGTCTTCATGAAAAAATATGAAGGAGGTTCAAGTACTAAGGTTCTGTATGTCATAAAAATTGAATGAGAAGTCATCACAACATTAAATGTAGCTCATATATTCCATTGGTGTATCACTAGTTTTAAGCATAAACTCTGAGCACATTGATGCATTTGTTCTACCCTGGTGCAAGTTTAACAATTCTGTTAACCATGGAAATTAGTCTCTTGCATTCATGGGCATTCACAAACAGCCATTTTCACTCCTTGTTATTGTGAAACTGGCAGTGTCCCAAGTGTGTTTTAGTAGCCCAATCCTCTTTTATCTAGTAGCCCAATCCTCTTTTATCAAGAAGTTTACAGTGAACTGGTGGCAACAGCTGTTGTGTCTGATGTGTGCTGTGTGGAGTTGCATTGTCATGCTGAAAGATCACACCTCATTACAGATCATTTCTTTGGGCTGGAAGGGCTTAGTTGACTGGTAGGGAGGTTTTATTACCAAGGTCACTGTTTGGATGAGAGGTCTGGAAGGTTGGGCTGTGCTGAGAAATATGGCTAGTGGATCTGTGGGTGGGTTGGGAAGTGTTTTATTTATTGATGCTCTTAAATCCTGGCCCCTCATTTAATCACCTTTAAGTGCTAGATTTATGTGTGAAGATGTTGTTCATTATATAATTTTCCCTGTTTCTCTACTTATCTATTGTAAGTCCAAACATTAATTTCATGTAACCCTTTCCTACCCTCAGCTGCAGTGTAGTTTCTTCAGGATAACAAAATAACAGTCTTACTGAAATTTAAATATGTGTTTCCATCATAAGTGTAAGAAAACTGAGTGTTATTTTGTTTTTCAGGAGGAGGTCATGAAGTGGACTCAGGAAGTGGGAAATGTATCTCTTAAAGAAGCAGTTCCTATTGGTCCTCAAAATGGGCCATGTGGAGGTGTAAGTTTTTACACATTTCATTGTTAAGCTGTGTGCATACTATTCAGATACACATGCTGTCTGTACTGTAGTAACACAACTATTTGCCTATATGCTATATAGTACTCTTTTATGATACTGTTATTACCTCATACATAAGCATTTGCCCAGAGGGACTGAGGAAAACCACGAAAATCCTCAGCAGAATAGTCAGTGTCTTGATAAAGATTTGAGCTATGCACCTCCTTATGTAAGTCTGGAATGTTACTGCTTCTCTAACTTACTTAATGTCTAGTTTTAAGTACAGTACATTTGTAAGTACCATCTCTCATATACTGTAATAACTAGGAAGTATACTCATTTTTTATATTGGAGTCTTCATTTTTTTAGTCTGTTTACACGTAACCATGGAGAATAAAAAATATTAGTAAATGACCACTGAGCAGGCTTGTGAAGTGAGTGATAACATTCTAGACATCTGTCCTGGAAGTAAGCATTTCGATTTTTGGCCGGATTACTGGCTGTCTTGTTACAAGTCTTAATTTACTGGCTATTCATCTAACCTTATTCAGTGCTGTCTCATGTCTGCAGGTTAAGCAGTGTTGTTAAATTATGTAACATCAAATATTTGGTATATGTAAATATAATTACTGCCATATGTTTGTATATTTTTTGTGGAATGTACTTGTGACCATAATTATGTCCTCTATCCAAGTTACGTACGCATGCCTTCAAATTTTGTGATACTAGTGACAGGAGGCTTTAAACGTGCACAAGGTACATGTACAGAAAAAAGCATGACATAGATAAGATCTTATATTGAGCCACAGTGGCTACCTTTTCATGTATAATATGGAGCTACATTTGTTACCATTCCATGGATAGTTTTGTCTTTTTCTGTACCAGAACTGTCTTACTGTATTGATAGAGTCTACATATTGGAAGTTTACATTTCATGTAAATAGAATCTGTTGTTCAGGTATGAATAGTACACTGGTGTTCCTAATATTGGAGAGTAAAATGTTGCTGATTGAAGTGTGCTTAATACTTAATGCCCTTTTGGGGTTCATGTTCATGTTGTAGCTTGTGTCTCCCAGTAGAGATGCTGGCAGCAGAGTTCAAACATCTAGTCTGGATACGGAAGTTCATCAGGCACATGTTACAACTAGCTCTCAAAGTAAGATGTGATATATACTCATATGTAAGATAATTATTGTCAGTTCATTGTATCTGACTTTAGTGTAAATATAATTCCTGTGTGTAAAGTGTACAGTGCAGAACGAAGCTTAATTTTCCGTTTGTTTTGTGTTGTCATTTAGTTGAAATTAATTTAGCAGAAATGTATTCAGTAAAAACCCCAACTGAGAATTGGTTTGTTTTGAGATTTTATCCGTCAGTCATGAATATATTCATTGACATATGCCAAGTTATTAATGAAGAAACTAAAATTTTTTACACCCAAAAGATGGTGGAATGTGCATGATGGCAAATGTACAGAGAAACTGTGCCTAACTGCCTCAACAATGGGCCGAGGAGAACAAAATGCAGTGTCAAGTTCACCTGATGTTGGACTGCAACAGCTTGAAAACAGTTGTGAAAATGTTGGTACACTGTCTTGACCTGCAGGCTCATATTTAATAATATTAAGTTAACACTGTAATAAAGTGAAGTGCCACATGTTCTAGGTAGCGGTTTGGATTGTGTGGGCTCAAAATTACTGGTGTTCATACTTACACAGTGTGGTGCTTGGGCATGGAGCTAATCTGTAGCAGTTCTCTCTTCTTTTTTCCTTTTATTTTCATCTATTTTTCTTTTCATCATCTGTTTTATACTGCTTTAATCCAAATTAATTTTGCATAAATGCTGACTTGTCAGCATTATTTCTGTTGATAGAATATAAATATTTCTGTTTGTGGATAGATGACTCCAAAACATATGTGACAGCCAGTTATTGATAGGAGTCTATTTTGTAGCAGAACTGAGTGTCCCAACAGTGGGTCCAAGAGGAGGAAATGTGGTGCTGGTGCTGAGCTTAACTGGACATGTCAAACACCCCAGTGGCACTCTTATTTTGTATTCGGGAGAGTCTGAATGCATACCTGGAGACCAGCTGAAATGACTGGTTTTTTGTGGTGTTTGTTGGTCCTTCCAGTCCAAGATCGGTACACCTTAAACTAGTCTGTGACCACATCCTCTCTAATTCATCATTTACTGTTGAAAAAGTGATGAAATGACTGCAGAGTCACTCAGTTTATCACAGCATTTAACCTGGAAGTTAATTTTCTTTCAGTGCCTTCCTTGCTGTATTTGAGCTCGTCTTTATAAATTATTTGTAAGTAGATAGTGTCCTGCATATATATTTGTTTTATTACAGAGACAAGTGTGATGAGCACTTCACTCACATCAACTTCTAGTCTGAGTGAACTCCAAGCTGGCAGCATAAAGAAGCAAAGTCCTGATAGCCATTCCCCTGCACCAGAAGATTCAAGATCATTGACAGGTTAGTGATGGTTACAGAAATATTAAAGATTGATTTTTAATTGTCCTCTCTGTTTATCATCCTGTAAAGTTGCCATTTAGTTTTACTTTTGAAGAGGTTAGATTTCATATAAATTTCATATACATTATATGCTCTAGTGAAATGATTGACACTCCAAACATATTTTATTTTATACTGCATGACCTCATCAGTTGATGTCATGGAATTACAAAATAAGCAAAAGACAACAAAGTATGCTGAAACTTTGTGTTTGAAAGATGCTGGGTTCAAGCCTAAAGCCAATTACCCAGCTGTCCTGGGAGAGAGTTCTATGGTTTTTTTCTCTAGGCACATGGTGGGTTAATACCTAACCAGTGACATCAACACATCCAACATTCTTCCTGCTTTATCATTCACGGTCAGCCAAATGTGTTTTGTTTGATAATAATAACTGATGTAAAGTAATAAAATAATCAAATCTGCAAAAGAATAAATTCAATACGGGAAGTGGGCAGGAAATTTATGATCTTTGGTTTTTAAGGATAGATTAAGCACAGGTGAAGTGCAATGTTTCTGCATCTCGTGTTCAGATGTAACAAGTGAAAAGGATCCTGGAAGTGTCGGGTCACCAGTAAGCCACGGCCATCCCTTGGGCAGTGTGAGACTACAGCAAGCTACAACACCATGTGACATGTGCTGCAACTATGAGGCTCAGCTTGTGCGAGCCCAGCAACGAGGAAGAGAGTTGGAGAAACATGTAGCAAGTCTTGAGCGAACTGTGGAGAGGTATCGTGAAGATCTTGCTAAGGAATCTGACTTCCGAAAAGATATGGAAGAGAAGTGGAATGAAAAGAAGGAAGAACATAAGATACAGGTGACTCAAAAATTCATCTTTCTTTCTCCTCATGTTGGAAGTTTTTAGTTACCATAGCTCCCAGTTCTTGTATCTTTGAACTATGTACTATTCCAGTCCTTGTTATTTCTTCCTTCAGTCATGCTGTGAACTGCTTGTAACCATTGTGTTTCTAGTAATCATACGTCGTGGTGTTTCATGAATTATTTGATTTAAGTTGGGAAACTTTGTGTGATTGGAGGGTATATTAAGATGTATGTGAGGGAAATGAATTGTGAAGATGTAAATTGGATTGTGCTGACTCAAGTTAGGAATCATTTGGGAACATTTATGATTTTAACCTTTGAATTCTCTGAGAATTGTTTGCCCATATGGTAATCAGTTGTGCAAGGAAGACTTGAATTGTATAGGAATATAGTAGGAAGGTTGAACGTAACTTTAAGTTGGGTCATTACATGTCAACAGTGACTGGGAATAGCTCATCCTGTTGGGTCTGGCTGAGTAGCTTCTGTCTCATGCTTACACTTGAAGAGAGGACCAGAAATCCTGTGTAATATGCCATTTGTCAGAACCCTCTAGAATTGGTATGTCATCCTGTGCAAATCTTAATTAACCTTTATTGTACGGACATTTAATTTAGTCTACATACACAGGGTCCTTAGGGTTTCTGCGATGGCCTTTTAAATTGTTTGCGTGTGTTTGACAATAAACATTTGTATCTTATGAACCAAAGATGATGAAATAGTGCAGTAATTTGCATGATGTTGGGAATAAATCAGAGGTATTTCAGTTCAAAAAAAGGGGTTAGTAGAAATGTTTAGTGCCTACATGCAGGAAGTTAATTTAAAAAATTGTATAATTTTCAATTTATTTTACTTACTTTCCTGTTTTGGGCCCCAAGTTTGCATGAGAAATTCCACCTTCAGGATTTGTGGAGTTGTGCCTTGGCTTGGTAGTGTCAGAAACATTATTTTACTACACATATATCGTACTTCCTCAGTACTTCACTGACAACTTTTCTCTTCACACCACTCACCGTTCACACGCGACACCATCACAAACTGAGAAAGACCGACATTTGTTGAGTGATGTTCCGGTATACCGACTTGCATTATATTTTCCAGTATGTTTTTCATGATGGGGAATCAAAAATCTCTACATGATATTTCCTTACTCCGTCAAGGAAAGAGTAACTAAAACAGAGATATTTCAGCTGTTGTCTAAAAATGCATAAAATTCTGTTGCCTAAATAAATTATGCTGTTGCTTGATACCCCTGCTTTTTAACTCCTGCTGTCTCACACCAGTTCAGATATCCGGCTTGGGGACAGGAACCCGGCTGTCTTATGTGCAGACATTGCAGACTGCTGACTGAGAAACAAATATTCAGTGTGGCTTATTATTACACAATTGGAACAAGTGGTAATGCAGTGAAATATCATACTATTTCAGCTGTTTTATGGTTGGGCTATATACCTATTTACATACCGGTCTGTTTATTTCTATATATCAAACTCCGATGAAATTGTACACCCCCCCCCCCCCAAGTGGATTTTGCCAACGAGGCACCTCAAGTTCAGTGTCAGTTCTGGCAAAAGCATGACATCACAGTGCAGCCAGTAATTACCTATATTTATTTGTGTGTGCAATGGTATGCAGCCTCTTTATTGTATTTTTTCAAACCTTCCAACTGAAACGTAAGACAGGCATGAGAACCACTGGCATTTTATCATATACAGATTGTTGGTGCTTAGTCCATTTCAGTAGTAATATATCCTGAAACCGTTCACATAAAGTGCATCTCAGTTTTGGCTGCAGGATAAACACAGAGTGCAATATATTGGTTACTATATTACAACAGCAGGCAGCAGGGTACACAGCAAGAAAATTCTGCTACAAAGCATGCCATCATAATTAGGCGTTCCTGTAACAGCAGTGCATGGCAGAGTGAATGAGGCTTTGTTTCTAGAACTGTTGAACTGCGTTGCACTGCTGACATATCTTGAGAAGGCAATGAAAGACCTCTGTTGCATTAGCATAACAAACATGTGGTTTCGAAGATTACAGGCAGGATGCGAAACTGCTATTCAAGAGGTGCATATGTACATAATTGGCTAAAGTGGCTGCAAGGTGAATCTGACCACATACCATTATCTAATGTAGAGATAACAAGTGGGGCCATAATTCTAAGCCTCTACATGAGTGGACAGAGCGTGTAAATGGCTGCAGCGCACCAGGACAGGTGCGCGAGTAAGGTGCAGATTTAAAAGGATTCAGTGTGCTAATATGTTAAAGTTTAAGACTTCCCATTTCTCTAGTTCTTGAAGTTTAAGTTTTCTTGGTCATGGCACAGTCTTCCTGTATGTGTTAAGTAAATGATATATGTCTTTGAAGATGGGTTAATGACAGGCGTTGGTGAACATGTTATTGAACTCTGAGTTTTATAAAAGCAGGAAATTTCTTCACCAGCTGAGTAACTGATGTTTGAAGGACAACCCCACGTTGCAGATTTGTTTGGTTATTTATCACTTATCACTACCAAGCCTAATGCTATAGATTGTAAAAGAAATGAGAAGTTGTTTGTATACTTTACAGGGTAGTTGGCAGCTGTGACATATACCTTCTTTTTTGTTAATTTTTTGCATTCCTGTGTGCCTCGTTTTATTATCTTACAAGGATGAAATATTAATGACAATGTATCGAATATGAGCTTACACATTTTGTAGGTAGCAGAACTGAAAAAGAAGATGGAAACTGCAGAGGAAATTCTGGAAGAACTTAGACAGACATACACACAAGTATACAGTGAGGTGATGGATCAGCTGACAAGCCTTACACAGCAGCGTGAACAGGTGCAGCAGCAGCTCAGCAAGTGAGTCTCATGTAGCAAGTTCTTCCACCTATTCATTAGTTTCCTAAAAACTGTTAATACCAAGCAGGTTGGTGTATCAGTAGTGTTCTAGAATTTTATTTAGTAATTATCCAGTATCTGCTCTGACTGAGATTTTTAACATTCTTCCTCATTCTGTCCTTGTGAATTCTGAGATGGTATCATTGAATATGCCTTAACTACCCTCTTCCAAATCATTATTTACTTACCTTTCAACAATTCATAATTTTTCCCTCACATTTATTGGTTTGTAACATGTGTGCGATTGAAACATGTAATTAAACACCCAAATTTTAGTTAATCAGAACTGCTAATGTGAATTACCTGACTATAGAGGTTTATTCAGTTTTTTCCATGTATGTCTTTGTTGTTTGTTTTTCTAATTTTTGTTGATATTCATTTATTGTGAGCACTGATTGTTCATTGACAAAACTCTTAGGAAATCACATTTATTTGAATACAGTATGAAAACTTTTTTTGTAATTCATCATTTACTGAATGATGGGGGTTCCTTATAATCACATCCAAACTTAAACATATTCTTTGTATGTATTTTCCTGAGAATTGGTGACAGTGAAGAGGGGGACAGGCAGGGTCTTCACATATTTTGGTAAATACAGTGTTACACCATGTTGTTTGCAAAGTTAATGGGTGGTAAGTATATTGCATGGCATGCACACCTAAATAGTTGTTTCCTTTGTATACTGTCTACACCACATCAAAAACATTTCAAGTAGAAGTTGCAAAACCTTGTGAAGGTCTGTATCGTATCCAAATTTTGTGTGACTGATTTTTTTTTAATAGAAATCTGATAAGTTTATTTCAAATTTTTGTGAAGTAACTTTGTGCAGCAGCAGCTGCATTAAAGTGAATGTAGTACTCACAGTACTTAGAGGGGTGTGAAATGAGTTTAACTGTACTTACGTTTACTCAATTACTTTCAGGCTTCAGAAGGAGAATGACAATCTCTTAGGAAAACACAGTGCTCATTCACAGCAGCTGCAAAATGAGATGATAAACTGGCCCGACAAAGTTGAGGTAAGTTTTGTATGTTTTTGTAAGGCACAAGTGATAGTTTTCAAAGGAATATGTATGATGATAGTCACCAATGATGGGGTGGATGAGGGGGAGATGGAGGAATTTGATGGTGATGGTGGCAATGATTATGATGATGATGATGCAAATGCCACCTCAGTTTGGCACATTGCATCATCTGATGTGCTTGGTCGGTGTGTGGGTGTTGTGTTATAAGCTTGGAACATCGGTGGAATGATGATAAGTAGGAGAATGAAGGGTTCAGAAATTTAATCTGGGATTTTATGGTGAAAAGCTGTGAACTAATCATCCCCACTATATTTAACTTAATGAGGTAGTCACATGGACTTGAGAGAAAAATAAACATTTTGCATGAGGATTGGACAAAGCGACCCAGAACCAAAGGTGTACCTTAGAGGTCTAGCGCCAGAGAATTCTGCAGAATATCCAACAACCAATGGAACTGTTGCTACTTTGTGTGAGTCTGAGTCATTTCTGCAACAGACAGTGTCTACACTGCATAGTGCAGTACATTATAACTTGGTATAAACAGAAATCAGCCTCTTATTTGAAACTTTTTTCATTGTCCGACATAAAATTAATGTAGAATACTTGTAACAAACAGGGTGCTTAATACAGTGTAAGGATAATCATGACTTCAGCAGAAAACAGAATTAACAATTAAAAGTGTACTTTTAACTGCAGTGGAGAACAGACGCTTCCCACATGTTGTATGTAAATCTCATGTGTTAAAGCAAAATATGGTTTTATCCAATATCTTCTGTGTAGGATCTTCAGGAATTGCTGTTGAAGTTTCATGAAGAACTTATTGCTGCAAAAGTAGCAAAGGAGACTATGGAGGAGCAAGAACAAACTTTGCGATGTGAGATACAGTTAATTCGTGACCAGATGAGTGGAGAGCATGATGAAAGAGTGAGCATGGAAGATAGTCTGACTCAAGAGATAAACAACCTCAAGTAAGATATTAGTGTGGAAAATGGAGAGATATGTATGAAATTATTATTAGAAATCTCACTGAGACAACATGAGAAGTCATAATGTTCTTTAGTTTTTGTAATACCCAATGTAGTGTTATTACTAAATCAGGTTTGAGAATGTGAACAGGATTGAAATCAGGATTGGGTGCAGGTATGGGTTTTTGTGGCTTCAGGTCACAGGATGTGGCCATTTCTGAACATGTAAGTAATTATAGTTTGGTAAACTATGTATCTGTAAGGGGAGAGTATTTTTTAGTTAGTTTATGAAGTTGTTTAAATTCTTTTCATAGTTGGTGTTTTTTTGGCACATTGGTTTCCATAGGATTTGATGCATTTGGTAAAAGTTACTCCAGTGTGTAAGCACTTTGTTGTGAAGGTAAGATTTGTGGATTCTTGCTCTTGGATGGTTGGAAGCGAAAGGATAGCATCACTGTCTGATTTCCATTCTGAAGGAAAAGCTAGCAAAGTCCATGCAATAACTTCCTGTGCCCTTGAGATGGTTTGGATGAGAATGTCATATGGGTTCAGTCCATCTACTCCATAGCCCATTGATTTTACTGACTGAAATGTCAAGACGTTTAGAAGGAATGTGACCATATAAAGTATATTTCTACATTATTGTTTTTCACCTGTGTTGTTATTTTTATAGTTTAAGCGTATAATTTACACAACATCTGGTTTCCTGATCCCTTTGGATTGTCATCCATGGTTGTTTATAAACTTAGCAATACAATTTTGTGGCTTGATGATCATATTTCTGTTTTTGAACCACTTAGTGAAATTAGTTTTTTTTCTATCCTAATTTAACTACAGATATCAGTATTATAAATTCTTAATCAACTGCTTTGTGTGAAACTATATGTAACAATTACGTCAGTGAAGGTCTGCTAACCATGAGAGTTTTAAACTTCTGTCCAAAATGTTGCCTGCATGACTGCTCTGTAAACTTGTCAGGTGGGAGTAGTACTAATGCCATTCAGCTTATGGTACTGAAGTTTTTTTATTGTGACATAATATGCAGATTTATTAACCTTCATAAAATGAAAAATGACAGTGGTGAGTGCAGAAAATATTTTGGTATGGTAACAGCAACTGATAGATCATTTTAACTTAATCCTTTATGTGCAATAGAGAGATACATTCACAGGTGTGCTGTGACAAAGAGTACATTAGGTACAGCTTTTATTATTCTCTCACAATTTCCAGATTTTGTGCTAGATATGAGTAGCATATGTTCTAATGTTACTACTAAGCTTCAGATACACCATATGGCTGTTTAATAACACTCTAAGAGGCACTAATCTTCGAATTAAAATCTGCTTATGAGGGTTTAACACATAAAATTCATTGGTTTATAAGCCAATGCTGTGGCACATATGGTTAGTCCAATTGAAGTCTTAAGTCTGTGTGGTAGTATGTAAACCCATGTGTTAGAAGTATGAGTATAGTACAACATACACTTTGAAACTATTGTATTGTGCCAGTGGTGAATACTTTCAGAACTTGCATAAATGTAGAAAGGGTGTCAGCATAATGATTCACAAGCTGGATTGCTTATTCTTTCCATAGGACACAACTTCATAAATGTGAAAAGGAGCGCAATAGGTATAAGACTACACAGGCAGTTATGGAGGAATTAGTCAAAAATAGTCAACGAACAGCAACAGAATTTGAAGCTCAGCTAACTCATGCTCTCAGAGTAAAGGTATGTATGGTAAACTGAGTAAGAAATAATTAAATAATGATAGTGTCTGTGATTTAATTACTGTGAACAAATGTCATTGTTCTTTGCAAATTAGTTGATCTTAAAAATCCCATATTGCACAGTCACTGAAGTGGGAGGATAGGGGCTGGATGATCTCCTTTTGACAACTGACTGGGATTGTTATTTTTGCCATGACATTCAGCATAGTTCTCTTTACCAGATAATGCAGTTGGTAGTTGAAGATGGGCCCTCACCTCTCTGTAGGTTGGAGGCCTAAAATGTACTGACCTCTTGTCACCACATTGGGGTGTTGTGATGTTTAGGTAAAGTCACCTTTTTATCATACAAAAAGTACCAATTAAATATACATTTTAGCGTGGTTTTGAAAGCTGGACTTGACCAAAACTGACAAAAGTAGACATAATTTTCATACATAAAATTAGAGTGTTCAGAAATGCAGCAAAAATAATGGCAGTTATGTTCTTAACTTTTACTAACTCAAAATATCAAGAATAACCTTAGTATTTCATGAGAATGTGTGATGTTGAGTCTCTTGAAAGTTTATTTTTTGTAAGCTTATGAGTGAAGAGGTGTTGGGACACTAAAATTGAAGTTTAATGTTGTACATTTTCCATGCAGCATGAACACAAGACACGGGACATCTGATTCCAGAAATCACTTCATATGAAGAAAGAATTATATTAATAACAAAACAATTTTATGCTGTATTTTAACTTATTTTAACTCTGTTTTAACCATAATACTAATTTTAAGAACTGTAAAGTTTTCCTCATAATGATAATTCTAATCATATGTAGAATTTGTACCATATAAGTTGAAACATAAGCTGCACATAACTAACGAAAGCTCCATGAAGATGGCCAACAGTTAAGGCCAAAACATGTTAGAGCATTGATTAAGAAATAAAATGTTTTGTGCAACAAGTTGGTTGTTAAAATTTGTGTTTATAAAACTGCAGTGTTTTGATATGAGAAACTGAAAGTTATTAATTTGCAAACTGAACACAAATTTGTCTGTCTGCATAAAGAGGCCTCATGAAGGTTATGACAGGCTGGATATGCCTGAAGCCTAACAGTGCTTATTGCTTTGTTTTGGCACTTTACTGGCATTGATAAGGTCATTCTGCATTCTCTGTTGGTCATCAGAGAAGGGACGTACAATTTTGATCTAGCATTCATCAGGTGATTATCTAGTATGAATATGGACTGTGATAAATGAACACATCATCTGATTCAGTGCTACAGCATATGTAGCTTTCAGTTCAATTTGATGATTAACAAGGTCATTTAATTATCAGTGTATAAATAAAGAAGTTAAAAGTGATAAGACTATTAAAAGTTGAATAACCCATGGTTTTGAAAGTATCTTGATGTGTCATTATTACAGCTATATTACTTGCTGCAACATAAGAGTGTTCATTCCAGTTACCATCATCAACAATGCAGGAACTGTAAACAAACCAAATGGTTATACTGCAAACTGGACTTCATAATTGTGTGGTCTAATGCCATTAATGGCCAATAATGTTAACGATCCATAGCTAGGATCAGACGAAAGCAGTTACATCAATGGTGCACGACATGGGGCATTAACCCTCAACTCTGAGATTAAGATTCTTATGCTGTGTGGACTGCATCATAACTAGATAGTACTGGACACAAGCTGTTACACCAGTGTAGTATCTTTGGGTTGTAACCAGAACATTAATTTGTAACTTACTGGCATAATAAGTTAGCTTCTTTCCCATCCTTTTGATTTTGCTGGACACTTTTATCCTCTCATCACATCTGGTGATAAATAATGCCATATGTAGATGGTACATCATTAATTAATCCTTGAATCAGATATTCTGGTTAAATGGTTTGTAGTCCTGCTTCAAATTTGGTACATTTATGTTGTATTCTCAGCATGGAGTGCAGATATCTTGAATGAAATATGTGTGATATTTTGCGAGGACAGTACCATAAAATAGACCATGCATGTCTCCCATATTCTTAAATACCAACCATTTGTGATCATCTTTTCATTATATATGACACTATGTGACCTATGCATTTGAAACATTGCACATACTCAGAAAAATATTAATCACTTATTCCTTTCAATTCTATCAAAGAATGCTTGTAATGCTTGTATTTTACATTTCAGAAAGAGTTGGAAGAACAAGTAGCGGAGTTGAAGAGTCGTGTAGGTTCACTACAGCAGGAGTTAGATAACAGCGAAGCAGTGCAAAAGGACTTTGTGCGGCTTTCCCAGTCACTCCAAGTTCAGTTGGAAAGGATTCGTGAGGCAGATACTCAAGTGAGGTGGCAACATGAAGAAGATGTGGAGGAGTGTCAAGGTTGTAGATCGGGGTTTTCTTTCACACGTGGTAAGGTAGGTACATTATTGTTACAGGTGAATTGTATACTTTTAAAAACATACTTTGAACAAACTAATTATTGTTATGGAAGTGAAATTTATGTCAGTTGAAACAATAACTCAGAACATTTTGTTATAGAAACTGGAAAAATCTTTTAATTTGAAGAACATCAGATGATGTATAAACTGTCTGTGGAAGATTGATTGAAATTGGATATCCTAAACTATAATGCCATAGATTTCTGGATGAGGCTCCCCAGGACATTTTGCTGTGGTGTTATGTTGAAGATTTTACTTATGTCACACTTTTCTAGCTGTCCTCTATGCCCCAGAACTGTGGCTCTGTTACGTCAGTTGTACATTTCTCACCCTTCCAGCTGAGCTTTATAGTCCTGAACCCATTAGTTGTACAAGAAGCCTTGGAAAAGGTTTGGTACCAGTTCTGTTATCAGTTGGATATTTTCCCATATACCATTGGAACTTGTATTCAATGTATGAATTAATGGAGATTTTTTTAGTGCCATTATACACATAATTACCAGTCATACATTGCTGCCAGTGCTATACTTGTCCAATAAAAAAATTAACAGTAATTACCACTGCAAGTTAACTTCACATTACTGCATGTGACATGGGGCGTCATTTCTGAACCATAGGCAGCCATCTTTTCTTGCCTCTGAATCCCAGAGGAAAAGGCCAGCAAAGATGTATTCTAACAGGAGGCCATGTTCACTTCTTTGTCATCACCCTAAAGTTGTATTTCTTACCACCTTACTGTCTGTTTAATTAGTAAGGTTATAAAAATGAGATAGCTGTGCATAAATTACTGCTAGTACTATTCTTTGTTTACAACATGTGTAATGTAAGTTAACCAAGGAGATTACATTCACAGTAATGTATCTGACTTCCAATCTGTAGTTACAGTAATACCCTCCGGTAATAGAATCTGGTGGGACTGGGATTTTTGTCTGTTGGAAGGTTTCTATTTACTGTAGGTACCACCAAGTTTAAGATACATCCCTGTGTACAGTGTTATGCAAAATTACTTCATCTTGTATAAGAGATGCTGTATGTTATTATGATAACATAATTTCTGTACATAACTGGTTAAAGAAACCAACCAACTCACTAACTATAAACTAAATTTCCAATTTTTCAGTGAGACATCTGGTTGTTGCCCCTGTATGTCAGCTTAGATTTAGGACAGAACCTTCAACTGTGAACAAGACACTTTTTATTACTACATGAATCATGCAGTGAAAGACGTCATGTTTCAGCTGTCCTGCTTGACCGTATTTAGGTCTTGAAAATTTATCAAATATGGGTGTACATATCCAGGATATGAATGCCTAAATTTTAAGTAAACCTACAAACCAATCAACCATCCATGTAACGAAATATCCAGTTTGCAGTGAGACATCCTGTTGCCTTTGTATGTCAACTTAGATTTACAACTACAGACCAGTTGTGAACACAACACTGTTTATTACGTGTATCTTACAGTTAAAGCTGACACATTTCGGCAGTCCTACTTGACCATATTTAGGTCTTGAAAATTTTCAAATACAGGTGTAAATATCAAGGATATATATGTCTAAATTTTATGTAAGGTGACTAACTAACTAATTAATAAATTTCCAGTTTTGCAGTGAGATATCCTGCTACCTTTGTATATCAACTTAGATCTACAACAAGAGACTATTCAATTCCAAATGAAACACTTTGTATTACTACGTATATCACATAGTTAAAGACAACAGGTTTCACCTGTCCTGCTTGGCCATATTTAGGTTTTGAAAGTTTTCAAATATAGGTGTACATATCAAAGATATTCACAAGCACCTGTCACCTATCCCTATCCTGAGCCAGATAAATCACATGTTTATAATTAATAATATAAAATTAAATTCAAAACTAATTAATCATATGAAAAAAATACTGAAAACAGCCACGATGCCACAAGTGGTATGGTTTCACTGCATGTTCAGAATGTGATGTCACTTGCCAGAGAGGTGGTAATAATTTCTGGCACACAGTAAAGATGAATATTGAATGTTTAAAGCAGTCATGCTAAATTTATGAAGAATTTGTACAGTAAACATGTCCCAGTCAATGCCATGAAGACATACAGGGGGAGTAGATGTATAGCTCCAGTCATTCTTAAGCTGGGCACTAGATGGAGCTGAACGATTGTCTTCATGCTCTTGCCATTTTACACCCGGGAAAGAACCATGATACCCATTGAATAGGAGGTTGGGTTGGCCCCAACGCTGGTCTGGATAGTTATGGAGAAGAGAAGATCTCTTTCTTGGGGTTGAAACCCCAGACAGCAAGCCCATAGCTAGTCAGTACACCAACTACACTCGTGAAAAACTCTTTTCCATAAATGCAGATTTTTACTAAACTGAAATTCACTGAATATGGGAAAATAATACATTTTGAATATGTCATGGCAATTTACATGCTTAGATTATTATAAATCATGCAGAAGAGATGGAATGATCACTGCACATTAGGTGTACATATGTGTGATAAAAGAAGATGAAGTCTGTGTGTGGAATAGTAGGTAACATTATTGGAAAATGGAGCAGATAATGAAGAATCTAGATTATGCAAGGGTAGGTAGGATTTTGAATGTAAAAGAGAATGTTTAGGCATACAGAAATCCCAGTTGATTGATGAACAAAAGTGTAAATAACAAAAAATTGCTTATCACTTATATTACACTAGTGAAATCAGAATCCTTAGTAGACGTATGTCTATGCATGCAATGTAATTTTGGAAGGTGAGTTAACCCAGGTTCTAAAGAAAAATTGTGTTCAATTAATATAACAGACAAATAATGGTCCTCTACACCCAGACAGTTATTAAGAAGCAATACAAAAAAAATATATATATATACACACACACACACACACACACACACACACACACACACACATTACATACAGGTAGCCCACAGTTCATGACAGTTTGTTTTGTGATTATTTACAATGACGGTTATGAAAACAGAAGGCCAAAAATATTAAAAATATGTGTAAACATTTTAAAAAATGTACAAATATTCAAGTATACATACTGGAAGTGATGTAAAGAAACAGTACAGCCAATCAGGGATGAGAGCTCTCACCTTCTGCCATATAAGCCAATCAGGGTTGAGGTTGATTAAATTACTAAAATAAGAGTCACCATGTCTAATAAGAGAAGCGCACTGAAGCCAAGTGAATGTGAAAATGTCACTTGTAAGTTAAAAAAAGGTAAGATCCTCAACCTGGGACTTTATCAGAGAAGAAAAACCTCTGCACTACACCACACTACACAATCAGTGTGGGGGTCTTACAGTCAGGCTTACAAAAACCTTTGGACTGGACTTCAAACAATCAAAGTAAATGCACAAAATTTAATTTTTTTTGTTTCATTAAATGTAGTTTGGTTATTTTATATTACATGTAGTTGATTTATGTTTATAAAAATGCTGTCGTTATGTTCATAGCATTTATTTAAGAGCTTTAAATGTAATAATACCAGCTATATTATTTTCATTTTGAAAACACAGGATTCAGGGTGGCTATTCAAAATTTGGCCCGTGTATGAATATTTTGTACAGAAATTTAGGTCAGTATACAACCCAAAACAAGAACTGTCACTTCATGAAGCCATGATCCCACGGTGGGGTCGCCAGAAATTTGGGACATACAATACAGGGAAAATAACAAAATATGGACTGTTGGTGAGAATGGTGTGTGAGGCAGTATCAGTTTATATTTCCAACATGGAGATATACTCAGTTGAGAGAAAGAAGTTGGAGGACACAGTGTTGTCACTTTTAGACAGAAACTTAGGCTAAAATCAGCACATCTATTAAGACAATTTTTATGCCAGTGTGAGATTAGCTCAAACATTACTAGACAGAAACGTGAGAGTCTGCAGAACTATGAGGGCTAACAGGGGCATTCCACGCGACCTACAAGGGGAAGGCAAACACTTGGAGAAAGGGCATTCTACATTCTGGAGGAAAGGTGACGTAATGGTGCAAGTGTGGAAGGACAAAAGACTTGTGCAAATGATAAATACAATCCATGAGGCAACAACTGTAAACACAGGGTGGAAAGACAGGAAAACATGCATGGACATAAAGAAGTCTTATGCTGTTGTCCAGTACAATGAATTCATAAAGGGCATAGACAGGGCAGACCAGTACCTCAGTTGTTACTCATTTTTGAGGAAAACTGTAAAATGTTTGGAAAAAGTGGTACTGTATCTGCTAAGCTGTGCTCTCTTCAACACATTTTTTTATGTACAGGACACTAAATACAAACAAAAAAGTAAATTACAGGAACTTCCTGCACAAGGTAGGAAGGTCCTGGATATCAGAAGTCCAGATTCGAAGTGAGTCAATTCTGATGACTTTCAGTTGCCAGAGAAGCAAACAACACCAAGGGGGCTTAAACAGGACCCACCAGGCAGACTCTCCAGTGATTTCAGAATACACAAACTTGAAAAATTGTTGGTGGTGGGGAGGGAAAAAAGAAGTATTCTGCAAGACCGTGTAAAGTGTGTGCTGCACATAAGAAGTGAAGTGAAACTAGATACATATGTAAATTCTGCGTTGTTCCACTTCACATAGGGTCTTGTTTTGAGAAATACCATTCAGTGACGAACTACTAGACTATCCACATGCAGTTTCTGCAGTCTGGGGCTCAGGAGCCTAATCTGCAGTGTCAGACTGTAAGTAAGAATATGTTATGGGGTTGAACATTCAAAGCGTTTAAAATGTCCAGGAAATGGGGGGTATTTTATTAAAAGACCATCCAGTCTGCAAGGTGTTAAGGCTTTCTTGTATTTAGTTTCCAGTTACCTCTGCCTATAAGTGTTCTGACTAAGGCTTTTTATAGTTGCCTGTAGTGAAAAACCAATGAATACCTGTTTATGACATTCATATTTCTGTTGCAGCAACACTGTCGTCATTGTGGGCGTATCTTTTGCATCAACTGTTTGTCCCATACAGTACACAGTGGACCAAACCAGCGTCTGTCGAAAGTTTGTGATGTCTGTCATACATTACTCGTTCGAGACACTGCCCCATACTTCAGCACTGAACCGCCACATACTCCAGACTAATTTCCTTATGTGAAGATTTATCACTGTACTTCAGAAAGTTGTCTCTCTCTCTAGTTTTGTATTATATATATATATATATATGTACTCAGTATACTAAACTACCATTAGTTACATCTTTTTATACTTTCAGTTTGTTTATGACAGCTCGTCATGTACTATGTAATCTTTCCATATGACAGTCAAGTCCGGACAACATCCTCAGATGAGTGCATTGTACCTGATGCCTTTCTCTTAAAACATGGTTAATAATACTTGTGTTGAAAACAAAGACTTTTAGATTACATAGTTTGGAGTTGTAACACCAGTTCATTTTGGAATAAATTACTGCATTCTGAGGGATTTACATTTTCAGAATAGAAGTGAAGAAATGTAGGAGAAGTACGTATGTACAGGGATGAAATCAGCCGGTGGTGAGTTTGGAATCAGTTTAAATTTGGTATGGGTCATTTTGCATCATTGGAAGTTGTAGTTTTATTGTTACAAACTTGTGAGAAATAGGTGGTAGGAATGGGATGCTTTAGTGCAGATTTGTGTTAAAACCATTATTGGATATGGTTTATCTTGTATGAGGACACACGATGTGGTCTATTAAATGAAATAGCAAGAGAGAACTATTTTTGGATTTTTACACCAAATTCTTCAGTTTTAGTCACTGGAAAATATATGTGATCATGGAAGAGTAGGAAGTTACAGTTTTGTGCAGAGGAGAACAGATGTGTGTGTGTCTATGGTGGGAAGTGTTTGTTTTGAGGACCATATAATATGAGAGATTTATGTCATGTAAGGATGCTTTTCTGTGCTTCTTGAGCACCTAGTTGACAGGTTAAGGCAACTGTATAACCCATGCTGGACCAAATGTACCTCAGTTAGCAACCATCACAGCTCAAGACTTATTCTGTCTTACCATTTGTTGTCTTGTGTATTTATTGTATACTGTGTATATATGTATGTGTGTTCACCACAGCATTCTGGACACTGTGCTCAAGATGAAGATGGCAAGTTCATTCACAATATTGTAAGTTTTTCCAAGTCTTTGTTGTGCACCCATGTAAATAACCTACAATTAATCCATGTTTCGATAACAGTTGAAACTTATGAACACCTTGTGTGTACAAAATAGTTGCAAGTAACATCTGTTTATAAGCCTGATGAAAACTTTAAGAGCTAATGTATTGGTTAAATGCGCATGTGTATATAGATACGTATATATTGGGCCAGGGGGGTGGGGGGTGGTGGTGCTATATACAACACGTAGGTGTGTATTGAGGTTTTAAACTTTTGTACCTTTGACTGCTCTTGAGATCAGCATTCATAATTTTAATGGGTGGAAATGCAGGTACAAAGCTGCCCAAATAAAGTCTTAAATCTGTTTGTCACTCTAGAAAAGCACTTACAAGATGTAAAAAGGCAAGAACAAAAGTGAAATAAATATTTAATACTGTCATTTGGTGTATCTCCAGCAGCTGACACTTGAAAATTTTATCAATCAGGTCTGTTCTAACAGAAGGAATGTCTGTGGCAGGACAGTAACAGATTAACAATGTGAGAAACATGTATTTGTATGCAGATAATTAAGTGAATTTAAAATGTTGTGGAGGCTTAATTATGTTCTATAAATTTTCTTAACCTACATAAATATATATATATTTGGTTGGTTATCTCTGATTAATTGATGATGATAAACTGAGATCAGATTGTATTTGAATATTACTGTTATTAAATAAATTAATTGCTGTGGCTATTATGATTAAAACAGGACTTATACTCTGGCTGAAAAGTGCATAAAATTTATGCGTTATTAGAACTGTGGGATTAAATGCACCTGATTCCAATTAATTAGATGTGCTACAGGCTTCTTTTTATTATAATGGTTATTTAAACAGTAAAAATGACAGTGGAATTTCCCCACGGTTGAGCAGATAGAAAGTAACCTTATGAATCAAATGGCTAAGGCATTATTATGCTGCATTGCAGAAGTCATATTTCCCTCTAGGTTGTTGATATTTTTGTGTGTTTAGAGATGTAAGTTTCAGTCAGTCTGGTTTTCATTAGAGAAATTGTGTGTAATATTTAATATGATTCTTGTGTTTGACATAACCAATGGAAATAACACCCAGAACAAAACAGTGTTAGTCTTGAACACCATGCCAAATGCAAATAATGTAAGAAAAAATGAGATAGAAGTTGTGTTTGCAGTATTCATCGATATTCTCCATACAAAGATCAAATTTTTACACAATTTCTTGAAAGTGGCTCATTGTACAAGTAGAGATATGACAAAGCATATTTTATATTAAGATGTATAATATTTGGTATATATTTTTTTTAAAGTTTTAATATTATTCATTCAAAACCCAGTATGTACACAGAAGTTGAAGATCAAAACTATACTTTGTTTTCCTCACAAATGTTTCAAGCTATAAGGCCATAGGCAGATCAATTAAAATATGGTAGGAAGTACCCAGTTTTTACACACACAAATATAAGACATGTATTTGTCAACAGTACACCATTTTAACCACTGTAAACATGGGTTGCCTTGAGTTTTTGGTAGTATACTCCACATGATTTAATTAACTGTTATACAGCTAAATGTTAACACCCACATGTGTTTTGGTTGTTTTATATTTATGTGTTTGGGAACTTCTTACTGTCATTTTAAAGTGGTCTCCCTGAAGGTGCATTACAAACTGAAACATGTTAGAGGAAAATCAAATAGCTGTAATCTACAACTTTTTTGTATTCATTTTAATATTCTATGTACCATGCATTGTACGATGAATTAGTTTGTAGAACCAATTTTACTTGCATTAAATGTATTCTTTACACATTATCAGTTGGAGCTTCACATGTTATCAGTTGCAGAAGTGATAACATGTGAAGAATACATTTAGTGTGTGTATAGCTGGTTCTACAAACTAATTCTTTGTACATTGTTTTTATTGATTCATATGTTGTTCTGTGCACAGTAAGGATGCACCATTATAAAAATTTGGAAATATTCAGGTTATGAAGTAATGTTACTGTCCTAATTGGCTGGTAAAACCCAAATGATTATGTTGTCTTTGTTTTTAATAAGGATCTTTTAGATAAAATACTCTTAAGTCTGAAAACAGGCCCAGGAATTAAAAGACAGGTGTGTGAACTTAGGCAAACTCATTTGCTTGGCCCAGCATCATCTGTAGGTGTACAAGGGGTAAAGTGCCCACAAAAATATAATCAGTTACGAATACATGATTTAGAGCAGAAAGACACAAGTTGCAGACTAAGAACAAACTGTACCATAATAGATCTTTTAAAAGCCATCTTAATCAGTATTGTGGTGCAAGTTAGCAAAATTGATGATGTAACTGTGCTAAGTTGTTCATGCCAATCATAATCTCTTTGCATTGAACATAAGAAACCTTAACATCTGGCAACTATTATTTTTAGGCTGTTCAGCAAGGCACCAAACTGTTGTCTTATATCCTCTACTTGTTCCTGTATGCATGACAGCTCATTTAGAAAGACACATGCAAATGACCACTTAGTCAGGGTCCTGGTTTTCAAGTCTGTTAGTTGCTGCAATATACTGAGGGAGCGTTATCATAACCAATAGTTTTACATTATTTGTGAATAGAGGATACTAGTTAAAAGGGGGAGTAGACAGGTACACAGTGGTGAGGCAAATTAATGTAGTAAAGAACCATTTGTTCTTGTATTGTTGTGTATACATAAGAATTTGGTCTTTCGTTATATTGGTGGAAGAGTGACACTGATTGCTGTGTTCAGGTGTTAGCCTAACTTAAGTATACTAGTCATTCGTCATAGTGACTTGTACATTTACCATGTGGGAAAGGTGATAATTGAGATATGCTAGGCAGTGTTTTTGAGCCAGCTAGTGTGTAACACCATTGTTCCTACCTGTCTGATGTGTCAGGGACACCCTTCACACTCACAGACAGTAATTTTGGTACCAGTATAATTTCTGTTTAGTGGGGAAGAACTGGAACATGGAACTCTTATCATGTTCACAGAAAATTATATATCTGCATGGAAAATATGGGTGCTATTGTGATAACTGTGATATACATTGAAAGGTTGTCTTTGTTAAGACATTGATGTTGGTAACATTAATTTTTAGTTGTAAGTCTTGTGTGAGTCTGTATATATTTGAGCTTGTGTATGTGAAATATTTAAGTGAAGTACAACCTATGTCCAGAGGTTTCAAGACTGATGGTATAAAAATGAGTACAGTGTACTTACACTCTTGTGTTAAGGATATCCTTTGAAATAGCTTCTTTGTGCATCAGTACACCACTTCCAGTGTTTCTGGAGGTCTTGAAAGCAGTTCTGGTAAGCACTTCATGATATGCTGAAGAGCTGTTTTGTCACAACCGTCTGAATGGCCTTGAAAGTCAGCATAGTGATGGCCTGTCAATGCTCATTTCAGTTGTGGGTATAAGAAAAAATTGAAAGGTGACAAATCTGAGTAGTATGGCGCATGCAGCAAGATTGTGATTTGATGTACTGACAAAAATTCTGTGAAAGATAATGCGGACTACAGATGTGCATTGTCATGGAGGAGGACCCACTTCCCTGTTGCCCACAACTAAGGGCAATGATGTCAAATGCTGTCATGTTAACGTTGCAGTACACATTTTTAGACATCTTGATTTACAGTCTGAAACAGAAATGGCCAGATATTCCTGGTGTGTCTGCAATACATTCAGTCTTGGAACTTGCCAGACATAGGTTATACTTTGTCCCTTTTGTATAAGCTGTTACATGTAGAATGTTTCACTGTGCATGTGAACGTTAATCCATTCTGCAGTAGTCCAAAATATTTTGTATATATCTTTGGTAATTTGTGACTGTCATGTTGCTTATATGAAGCTGATAATTTACTGATGTAAAGGTTGATATAGATGCAGAAGACAGTGCTTCCAGTGTAAGTCCATTGGAGAAGGGAAGTGTATGGTTTGCAGTCCCCGCAAGAAACAGATAAAAAAAAGATACAAATGGCATTTCAGGACACCTTAAGGCATTATAAATGAAAAGTAGAGCATTGTACTAAAATTCTAATAGATGTTAAAGGATATCATGTTATTCCACTACTGTGAAACACAAAAAGAATTCTATTGTGGATTTCCACACTAAGAACATGATGTGAATGCAGCAGAGTGGTAATGTAGTTTTTTGTCCTCTTGCAAACTGTATTGAACTGGAGTAAAGATGCAGGTGTTAAAGAGCCAAAGAGGTATTTATACTGTAGTAGGGAAAGGAGTTTCTTGTCACTTTGTCTCAGGGTTGAAAAGTTTGCATTTCAGGACTGCATAGTATTGTAGTGCTATATTTAATTTCTCCCTGCACTTGTGATCTGGGGGATCTCTGTGTTCTTTGAAATATATCCTCAAATACAGTATTGTACAGAATAAAAGATGCTGGTATAGTACCAAAATTGTGTGTTTGAAGACGAATCTGTCTATGAAGACAAAGCAGAAGACAGCTGACCAGGTTGATTTAGCAGTCTCTTTATTATGGAAGGTATGTAGCTAAAATATTGGACAAGTTACTAGCTACCCCAACATGTTCACATGTCCATACCCACTTAGTTGCTTGATATTAATTTTAATGGAGTTCTCCCCTATGTGCCTAGGCATTCATTTACTTTCAAACTTTTGAACCAAAATTCTTAGTAATAAGCCCCCAATCACCCTCATTAATGCTAAATGCTCCACCCATCTCATAGTATATGAATTAGTCATTGTAATATTTAGAAAGTATAAAGAAACTCCACTTTATGCAGTTTTTGCAAGCCTATTGCTGCTTCCTATTCTTGCCCCTAATCTCAAACTTGCCCTGCCACATCTGTACCCCTAGTAAGAGAAAGTTCACACCCATAGAAAACAAGAGGCAAAATTATTGTGTTTATTTTATATGATTTTTGGAGGCACACAAGAATAGAATATGTAACAGTGGTAAGCATTCATGGCATTGTGGCCCAGACAAAAGCACTGTTTATTTTTTAATCTTTTAATTATTGGAAATATTTGAACATTGCTGTATATTATTGGACTTTATTAGCTAGGTTTATAAGTTGGTCCAGCATTCTGACAATCAGATGTGATCATATTATGAGTTTCCAGTCCTTTTTTCTGGACACACTTCCTTAGATTGCTTTTTTGAGTGGTATTTACATTTTTAACAAATTAAGAAAGGCAAGTTAATATGTCCCAATCAGTTTCAGTTTTCCTAGTTTGAGTTTTGTAATGGGACCCTGAAAGCACATCAGAAGAATGAAAATCAGACACTCAACACAACAAAAGTGCTGTGTGTTGACATGTCATTACATTACATCCACTCTTTGTCTTGTATCACGTCCTGGTGATGGAGTGATTCAATCCAAAACACAGACCCAGGCCTGTGAAAGTGATTATAAATTGTGTTTCAACTCGTGGATTATCGTTTTTCCTCTGTTAAAATCCTACATGTTTCAGGATCAGGCTGCCATCCTTGAAAAGTCTACTAGCACAAAGGATTACAAGTTCAACATACTAATGTAGGTGGTGACTGGTATCATTACATTATTAACATTCTAGAATACACATAGTTTACAAGCATAAATTTACAATGTTGTGACATTAAAAGTATGTGATAGTCTCTTCAAGTACAAGCTCGCAGCCGTTTATATTTTCTGTGGATTATGTATACAAACATCTGCCTAGATTTATTTGACCCTTTGTTTTAATATCGCAATATTGTATATTTATGCTTGTCACCTTTGTGTATTCTAGAATTTTAATATTGTAATGATACAAGTGAGGTTGATCATTACCTACATTGGTGTGTTGAATTGTATTCCTTTGTAGACTCCCTGAGGATGACACTGGTGCCGAAACATGTTAGACTGATATTTTTTCACGAACTGTATTTTAAATAAGTGAACTCGTTAGTATGTAAAAATATTCACGGTGTAACAAAAAATGTATTGCATGATTTGACCGTAATTGAAATGACTCACTCGCTTTGCAATTAGATATTCTAATGATCATACGAAATAAACATCGCGAATTAAAGACGTTCCACAATTATTTTTAACAAAACATTACTCCTTTAAGTAAGAAAATAAGAACTCTTCAAATTAAGTGGAACTGATAAATTTATGTAAAGGTTTATTTAGTTTAAATGCACATATATATTATAAATTGAAGAGTGGTACATAGACAATATCTGTGTAACACATACTGTCTACACATAATCTCCTTGTTGGTTGAAACAAGTGTCCCATTGGTCCACGAGACGATGGATACCGTC
>Ga0131853_10003370_pt1 | contig 28687 bp, 14 predicted proteins | sample TergutLab28metaG_FD_92764 | JGI IMG/M metagenome (GOLD analysis project Ga0131853, IMG submission 92764) | Labiotermes labralis P1 segment gut microbial communities from Petit-Saut dam, French Guiana - Lab288 P1 (version 2) (version 2) | ecosystem: Host-associated > Arthropoda: Insects >...
ATAATTTTGCAGATTTTAGAATAAGGATAAACGACACAAAGAAAGCGAATGATATTTTTTTAAGGAGAGTTTGTGAAGGGGGGGGGGGGGGGAACCTTAGGATGTCTCAGACATAATTACAAAAAACCAAGATTAGAACCTGTAATTTAAATTAGGTGAGTCATGAAACATGTAGTGATATTTGTATGTACATAAATGCAGTTGCAAACTGCCATGTTACAGTTATAATTATAACATGATTTTTATAACCTAATGTTTAAAATCAAACATAAATTATATATCACCTCAGGGTCATCCCCCACCCAATAAGAAATTCTGGGTGCACATCCAACATCTTTCATTCTCCCCAGCAATGCTTGGAGCCTGCTGTTGTCTGTGTGGTTTCTTTTACTGGCACTGGAAGAATGCTGGCAATTTGACCTGTTTTAATGGCCTCAGTTGCATTCAATATAATTTTTCTCTTGGAAGTGGTATGTTCCCCATGAAACATGAATTGCATGATGGATAATGCAGAGCTACCCAAGTTACAATCATTATGTGGGTTTCCTAGGAGAGCTTATGAAGTCCAGAAATCACATTTCTCAGCCAAGTGTACTTTAAGAGCTTGAATCTTTTTAAAATAAATATAGGCCTTTGCAGAAATGAGGACTATAATTGTGGCTTTACTATTACATATGACTGAAAGCTTTCTCTCAGGATAACACATCAAATTCCAGAGTTAATGGCATAATAACTACCCATTTCTTACCATGCAGCTAAACAGATTTTCCTTATGCTCTCAGAATCTGTTAGCCATAATGACTAAATTATGATGACAATTTTAACCTCCTTTTCTTCCTAAAAAGTAAAGGAGTATGTTTTTGAGATCATTACGACTGTGTGTGTTTCTGGCTTGTCTGCACATGCATGTACCACTATTCCAGAGTTTGAATCAGTTTTCACAACAGTTAGAACAAATATTACACCACTGGAGAACATCTCAAAGCCACATTTGATAACGTTCTGCAATTGGCAATAATAACATGGAGAGTGCGCAAGCTTGTGAGGTGGAAGCAACATTAGTGCTACTTATATTTGGATCCTGGAATAATGTATGGCAAGAGACCTTGTACAATTATGCAAATTGCATTATGAATAATACTTTGTAGAAGGGAAAATAGCTATACAAATGTTTCATCAGTTTGTGGACATAATGAACCACTGGACGTAGGCATGTGAAATCTGGTTTAAAGTTAGATTATATACATGCCTACACATTATGTATGAAACAGTGTAATTCTACAATTAATGATAAACACGGTTATGCTGCAAAACTTTGAGGTTATGTCTGATAAATATGAAATACAAAGGTTCTGCAGTTAAGGAATAAGTTCAGAAGAATAAAATAAAACAACAATACTGCTAGCTATGCAGAACTGGATTTATGCAACAGAGAAACAGGATCTAAGTTCTGCTTCAAGTTGTGTGAGCACATTTTCTTTAGCTAATATTTTATTACATACAAGCAGAAGCACCAGTTCTTTGTGTGTGGTATGGTGCTTTTCCTTTTCAATATCACAGTATACAGTAGCTGGGACTGTTCAGCAAGAATAATACTCAAATTAAGAAACTGAAGTTTATACACACGTAACTAAAAAAAAGGATTATAAATAAGAATTCAAAGCACACTACTGTAACAGCCATGACTACCATCCATGTCAGCATAAGTAGTATGGAGTATATGTCATGTGCAATACCCATGGGTGTTTTGTATGAGGTCTGCAGTAGAACACAAGAAACAAAACAGTCACATTTATATGCAAATATTTTAGTAAAAATATACTTTTATTAACTCAGCTCTTGACATAAATAAGATGAAAATACAAAACTTTTCTTTGTATGATGTTCATATTTTTCACAGGTTGCAGTTTAAAGTTTTGCTTTTCCTATAGGTGATGTTTCATTAAACAAAAAACATATCTATAGCTACTAAATTCTTAAGATCAGTATCATAAGTAAATCAACCTTTCTGTTGTATGAGTTACATATCTAACACAGTTACTTCCAGAATGAGAAGAGCTCTTACTTGTGAAATCAAATGGTATCCATGAACTGTCACAGCACTCCTTATAGCGGCAAACCAATGAAATCACGGTTCCATACACGGCTGCTCCTGCTCCAAAGGCTAAGCTTATGGGATCAAAACATGTTACTGCATTTGTCCATAGGAGAATCGTCACTAAACACACCAACATCTGTTCAACAGCCATTATCTGAAAGAAATTACAGGCCATTCTGCAGTTATTTCTCACACTGTTGAAGTGAGACAAAAAGACCTTTCATCCCACAATTCTCTATGGGCAATTGTATAAAAAGGACACAAAAAGGCATATATTAGTAAGTACTTGTACGTTTTATGTCTCACTTGTTTCAAAAACTGCCCAGTTTTTATATAGCAATACATGGAACCAAACACAAAATAATTTATATCTTCAACTAGTTCTTACAGTACATTATTACCTACCTAACCATCCCTCAAGACCACAGGGCATTCAACACAGCTAAACAAAAGACATTCTCTACATTCAAACCTAAGATAACTCATTTAAACAAAACCAATGTCTTAACACTCATTTTAATATTATCATCCCACCACTGTCTTTGCCTTCTATGCAGTCACTTTAGAAGAGCCTTAATAGCCACACAGCATTCAATTTTTTTTCTTCCACCCCATCCAAACTACTAGTTCAGCCCAGTATTACCTCTTTGATATAAATATGTTCCCAAGAGAAGAGACAGTGTCATCTGGTAGACAACTGAGCACATCATTAACATTTAAATCACCCATGTTTGCATATTCAAACACGTGTAAGAAATGCCCTACAAATTAATTTGATTTATTTAAGCTGCAAGTACATTTACTGCATTTTTAAGACACGCTGCATAATCTTGGTTTCATTTATTTCACAATTTTATCTTTTTCTGTTCAAATAATATGTTTTTCATGTACCTTGTACAAACATTTAAATACCAACCCTGTTGTTTAAAGGATAAATATACACAAAATAGGTCAAGTTTTGCATATCTGGGATGCTGTGTCACATAAATAAGCAAATGTTAGAGATGGTTTTTTCTGACATTTCTAGAACAGCCAAACTCACAGTTTATGGACATACTGCATGAAATGGTAAGGTTTGTTAATGATGAGATAACAGTTGCCACTGCATTAATAACAAAGTTACTTGGTAAATACAAATAATGTCAGTATCAAGTGTGTAAACCTACGAAGTAATACCCTACACAATGCTTTGATAAACAAGAGATTTTTATTGGCAAGGTACACACACTGCACTTACATGAAGCATTGCAATTGTATGGGAGACTGGCATACTAGTTGTTTACAAAATGGTAAATAATAAGTGAAGTCTTTTTTGCTTCCCCCGGGTATGCTAGTTTTGCAGCAAGACTGCATTTTAAGTATAAAATTACTGGATACTGCTTGTTTAGGTGGATGTTGTTGAAGTCTGAATGCAGAGTATTGTTCACTGGCGGACTGTGCACTGCAGAGCAAATGCCATCATCAGTTGGCATGCAGCAATGTCACCCACTCTATGGTAGTGACAAAGTATACTCTACTCTACCATATAAGGTTGCTGTTTAATCCAAAGACATCACACTGCCAATGTCTCTGGCAGCTAGAACTTATGACCCTCACAGTCTCAAGGACACCAGTTTTCAGTGCAACATATATGTAATAATAATGCTGGACTGGACAGTGCTGTAAGCATTGAAAAAAAAAAACTGTTACTGTGAAGTGACTGGATATTAATCTTACACTACTAAATGCTTCACATGTATTGCAAAGTACACACAAAATCTAATTTCAAACATCACACAAGATGCCCAAGAACATGACTGAGACACAGAAAACAATTTACTCCAGTACATAATAATATTCACAATCATGCAACATGTATCATACATTACTTGGTGACTAGTAACGGTTCTGAATGTCAGCCGTCATCAGGCCATTATACAAGACTATGACAATTTATAAAGAAACTGTGTACCATGAGATTGGAGATCTTCCCCTTTTATGTTAAAATATATTAAAAATGTACATTAAGTGTATAAGGGTACTGTCTATACATTTTTAATGTACTTGTATTGTCCGTATATTTGTAATGTATTTTTAACGTAAAAGGGGGAGATCTCCAACCTCCTGGTACATACAGGTTCTGTATGCATTTTGGAGTTCTTGTATAATGGCCCAATGATGGTCCACATTCAGGGTCAATACAAGTCACCAAGTAATATATGACTGTAAAACATGTTGTGTGTGACTGTGAATATTTATACTACACACTTGTGACTGACACACCAATGGGGATGCCTCATATAAAGAAAAAAATAACAATTCTCTGCACAAATGCAGTTTTCATTGTTTTGAAGCAGTCACACCATGAACATGATGACTAGAGAATGTTTATGTTGTGTTTCTCACAGTGATGCTGCTGAAGAATCAAGTCTTCTCAATGTTACAGTATGACGCTGTGTAAATAATAATCCAATTACTGACATGACATAAAGTCCTATAAGCCTTACATCATCACTTGAAGATTTTATGACTATGTACATATCAACAATACAAATTAATAAATTTATCACAAGTAATATTATTTTACATATTTATATACATGCACTTTATACAATGTACTGTTGTGATGTTCTATATTTATTGTATTGTTGCTGTGTTTCATTATATTAATTGCTATTGTTTATGATGGTTTCAATTTTCAATTTCAATTTATTTTGTATTCATTTGATCCACAGGGGTTGTGACCTGTCAGATATGGAACTTGTCAAAACAGAAATAAGGTTACAAATCATACAAAATGTAAGATACAATATAATTAATTTCAGGATATATCTAATAGGCGACATTCTGATCGTAATATAACTGCAGAGAGTTATATTAGCTCTGGTGTATAATCTAATATTTAAAATAGTATATGATAAAATACAATGAAAAAATAATACCATATAAGCGCAAGAATACCAGAAATTATTGGGTATTAATGCAATTAATACAGTACTATGGTGATGAGAAGTTAATCCTGATATTATTATGATCATAATATTCATTTAATGAGTAGAAGAAGTTGTGTATAAAAATTATTTTACTGCCTTTTTAAATTTTCTTGGATTATCAATGTATGTTTTGATGTCCCGTGGAAGACTACTGAAAATCTTAATACCTGAATAATAAACTCCTTTTTGGTAAATGTTCAAATGTGCCCTGGGTAAGTGTAGGTAAGAAGTGTGCCTGGTATTTATGTTGTGTATTTCAGAATTTGCAAAATACTGTTCCTATTATTTGACATAAATGTACGTAAAGAAAGTATATATTGTGACATCAACGGTAAAATGTTTAATTCTTTAAACAAGTTTCTACAAGATTCTCTGTTACCACATCCCATAACAATCCTAATTGCCTTTTTCTGCATTCTAAATACCTGAGTACTATGGGAGGAGTTTATCCAAAATATTATTCCATAAGTCATTACAGCATGGAAAAGGGAATGGTAAATCATAATAACAGCATTTGTATTTACATAGGGCTTAACAGATCTGATCACATAGTAAGCGTACTCAGTTTATTTATTAAGTGGTCTATGTGTGGTTTCCAGGAAAGTGTATTATCAACTATTGGGCTGAGAAATTTAGTGTATAGGTTGTTAGAAATTCTATTACTATGTAAACACATACTTATGTCAGTGGGTTGACTGTTCTTTGTCTTGAAGTGTATGTAGTGAGTTTTCTCAATGTTTAATGAACGGCAGTTTTTTTTAACCATGTATTAGATTTCCAGGAAGTTTCAATATTCACATGCAATTCCCTAAAGTTATGATGAGTACAAAGTATGCTTGTATCAACAGCAAACAAAACTGGTATTGCCTTCTTGTTTATGACTGCAGGTAAATCATTTATGTATAAAAGAAACAGTGTAGGACCCAATACTGAACCTTGTGGTACTCCATTTGAAACAGCGGTATTGTTATTTGTTTTATTATCTATTAGAACTCGCTGGTATCTGCCTTGAATGTATGATTGAAAAAGTAAAACAACTTAAGATATATATATATATATATATATATATGTGTGTGTGTGCCTAATAATGCGCGTGTGTATATATTATATATATATATATATATATATATATGTTACCTGTTTCATATTCAACAGTCATTGGATGAAGCCTGGATCTTTGAAATATATATGTAAATGTGCATCTAATAATGCGCGTATATTATATTCTCCTACACATATTAGCCGCGCATGCCGGTAACTTGTGATGCCTCAATAGCAAACGAACACTGCTACCTGAAATGAAATAAAATTGTACCATGCATCATTCGCTTACTTCTTGTTTTCAAAAACGCACAGGTAATACACGTCACCTACCTAGGTGCCATTACTTGCCTATGTCATCAACACCTCTCAACTCCAACACGAACACCACACTGTGCTTTTACTAATCCACAGTTATTAATCTTTATATTCTACTTGCTGCTTCTCCTGGGTTGGCACAATAGAAAATAGTGTATGATCGCATGTGCGACACTTCATGATACGTATTCGTTGTTAACTCCGAATTTTAAGCCCATGTGGGTGTGAACTGTGTAATAGCTGATGTGGTTAAAGAGGTTATGTATTGCGCCTGCCACGAAAGTAGCGGTGCGTGTTTGGCGAGAGAGAGTGAGAGTGAGAGGGGGGGGGGCGGGGGGTCAAAATAACTTGAGAGAGGAATGGACGACGTCGGCATACGTTCAACGTGTTTCTATAATTATTCGTCATTTGCTGTTACTGGCCATTATGTAATCCTAATGGTGCACTGGAGAGGGCAGCGTGGACATGATTTTGTGTTGAGTTATTAAGATTATAAATTATTCTGTAAACACGGTATTTAATATACTAAGACAATGAAAACTAAGCATAAACAAGTGTTAGCAGTGCGTAAGGGATCAGTTTTATTAACTGAAAGGCCGTTTGTGTATGTGCTGAAATCGAAACTGAGGGGAGAACGGTGTGACAATTGTTTCAGGAGGTGAGTAGGCCATTCTCATGATTCTGGGTTACATATTTACTTCCGTGGTGTATTTATTATAAAGTGAAATCAAACGTTAGAATTAGTGGCGATAAAAGCTGCTAGTTGTAAATGCTTAAGTCTGTTTCTTAAGTGACTTATGTAATTTTCTCTCTTGAAAAATTGAGTCACATGGAATTAGGTCTGTACAGTTCAAAGTGGCAAGCACATTATAAAACCAACTTACACATTTGTAAGTAATAATAATACATAGGCAGAGCACAGTGTAAGCTTGAAATTTCTTCTTAACAACCTTATAGTGAAGATGTTTATAGGATAAGTGTTCAAATCACACTTGTGGAACTGGCTGGCTTGTTTCTTATTGTTACTCTCCCTCAGTCAGCTGTTCTACTCAGACATGCTGCTGCTACTTGAGCTGAAGCCAGAGCTACTCTTCTTGAGTAGAGTGCTGATCTGTGACATTGTTCAATTTTCCAAACAAATTTTTGTTGAAGGAACATCTGTATGGCACATACAAGCATGTACTTGTCCCTGAATAACAGAACAACAAAATGAGTCTTCATAACATTCATATAATCTGAATCAATGATTGCACTTGTCCTGTAGCTTCAACTCAAGGATGTGATTGTTAAGAGTCATAACATACATGAAATATGCACACATCTGATGTGTTCATGAAATATTAATACCCATTTTTGATCTAATTCTGTTTTGTTTGATCCTTTATTTCTTCCACTTCCTCTTCTTTTACATGTTATGATCATTCAACTTATATTGTTGGACCATTATCACTATTTTTCATAGTGTGTGTATGGTTCCTTTACTTCCTGGTTACTTCTCTAAATGAAGTATTTTATTTTCCAGAAAGAGACTGCTAAAGTGTTCAGGGTGTCAGTATGCTTACTATTGTAATCGGGATTGTCAAAAAGAGTCCTGGCCTGATCATAAACAGGAATGTAACAACTTACGACGAGTATCACCCAGGATTGTTCCAGATGCTGCTCGAATTTTGGCAAGGATTATATTCAAGTTACAGGTGCATTTTGTTCTTTAAGTCAGTGGAGCAAAGCTTGTTTGAGAAGATTATAGTTGTTAAGATGGTCAAGAAATGTTATTCCTTTTCTGGACTCTGAAGATTTAGTGTTGTGGTCACAAGAGTCTGCCACTTGATCCTGTACAAAACCTGATGAGTCCATTCCTTTAACTCATACCGTCCTTTTTTTAAGAACAAATTAAATATTTATCTTAGTAATTGACCAACTTGATGCACTAAATTTTATTTTACAATAAGTTTATTTCATGCCTCTACATGTTTCGAGCACCATGTGCTCATCATCTGGAGGTCAAAATCTCTGGTATCGTCACACCTATAGGTGTGATGATACGAGAGGCTGTATAATACAATTTTGACCTCCAGATGATGAGCACATGGTGCTCGAAACATGTATAGGCATGAGATAAACTTATTGTAAAACAAAATTTAGTGCATCAAGTTGGTTAATTACTAAGATAAGTATACTGAGATGTACAGTCAGCAAAACATTAAAAAAAATTAAATATTGTCCACCCTTGTCTGCTTAGTTTATCAACTAAAATTTTATCTGCATTTCTTAGTTGTGTTCTTCTGTTTGGGTGAGAGACCATGCTTCACACCCACATAGAATAAAAAGATGAAATTATAGCATTATGTCTTTTAATTGCCACCTTTTTTTGCTTGCATTAGAGGTGCAAAGAAACAGGCCTCTCCAGTAGTAGCTGATCATATGCCTGGTACAAAGTCCATTGCTCCACCTGCTGTCATTTGCCATTGCATTTTGGTCATCTGGGTCATAACACATTGTAGTCTGGTGTGTGGATACCAGCCTTTCCAAGGGACATAGTGCCTGTATTTTTCAGGGTTGAAGGCTATGGCACATGAAAGCAAGAATCTCAAGCTGTCTGTTTCTCAACACGATATTGTGCAGCAATCATAGTGGTCCTTGAATGAAGGAACTATTTATGCATAAACAAGCACATACAGCAGCCTAAGAAGGAGAACTCTCTATAATTATATATATTTTTTAATTAAATAATTTTTAATGTCAACACTTAGAATGTAGCAAAAGTGAGGTTATGTGTTGTGGGCAGAAATTGTAATGGGAAGTGTAGAATTTGAGATTGACTGTACAGTAATAAATGGACTAGTCTTGGAGGTGGTGGAAATAAGATGGGGAGAATAATGGAATGTTGACATATCTGAGTACTGTCCTGCATGATACATCTTTATAATTGTAGATTTATTTGTGTATATTCCATATAGTATGAGACTTGCCACTCTTAATGTTTACAAAAATGTGCATTCTGATAATGGAAACTGGAGATCCAGAAAGAAACTTAAATCAATTTGGCACTTACAAAATCCACTTGTTGATTTTTTCTTCATATTCTTCTTACAAACACTTTTATACTTGCCCTTTGTCTGCCTTAAGTCCTTCATGGTGTATATATTTCTTGGAGCCCTGACAGAAACATGCTGCAGCGTGTCAATATCAGCGTGAATTCCATGCTAGTGGCTAGCTCGTTGGGGTGTGTATGACTCAATGGCAAGAGGTTGATTGCAGCTCATTCCCTTATGTAGCATCAACTGACTCTTTGTTGACATATATTAATAAACCTAAAGAACAGGCAGGTTCCATAAGCTGTGTGTAAGTAATGTAAATTGCTTTCTGTGAATGTCAAGCAAAGTGTTGAAAACTGATTGATTGTTGAAACCTGTACAAGGAAGAGAGCCCTTAAAAAGTATTGTAGCAAATGTTTTGCAATTGTGCAGTTTTGTAGCAGGTTCAGTGAGGCAGTGATTACTAATGTATTTTACAGATGAGACATGATTTTACTTTAAAAACCCTATAAATACTCAAAAGAGACGGGTTGGCAGATGATCTCAGAGTGCTACACTAGGTGCTATGACATGACATATAAGTGTGCTGTTAATGCAACAAGAATAATTGGACCTGTCTTCTATCTGGGTGCTATAAATTCAGAATGATTTATTGGACAATTTGTGCATCAGTTTTTGAAAATCAGTTCATGAGAAGAAGGAGTATGCGCTTTTTGTGTGAGAAGTTGGCACCACTCATGGAGCCATTAATTCAATGGGCGCCAAACGTAACACTTTTGGGGAATGAAAAATTGATCATCCTTATTGGTCTACTTGTTCACATGATCTGATGCCATAGACTGTTATCTGTGGGTAAGTTTGAAGTACCACCCATATAAAAACTCTCCCAATGACACATACACAGTATTGAAAATTTCTGGGTGGAATTCAACCATTTTTGAAAAATATATTCATCACGTGTCAAGAATGTAAGCTTTGAATGAGGTAATTTTTAACATCTACTCTAATGTGTAATAATTTGTATAATGCAGGTTGTTATTGTTGATTTCTTGAGTAAGTCCTGTGTTACATTGGATACTCTGTGTTAAAAAATAGTGTTTGTGTTTGGAGATGGTGAGAATTGGTTCAAGCAGAATGAGTGCATTGCTCTGACTGTCATTCCTTATATGGAAACCACTGTTTGAAGTTTATGTCACACAAAATATTGGCCAGTACAGAACATTGATTATAATGTTTCAGTGAATTTGATCTTGTCATTGTAGTGGGAAATGTAGGTGAAGATGATCGTCTAAAAATGACTAAAGCATGGATATTATGATTAGCATTACAGAAAATTTGGGTATTTCGTTGTATAATCCATGCACCCATACATTTTTAATGTAAAGACAAAAATAAGGTAATATGTTTTATGATTTGGATATATTTTGTAAAAGCATCATATGTTTTTTATTTATAGCGAGGAGGTGACTTAGAGAAGGGTTACTATTCAGAAACAGGCTTCAGAAAGTTCAAAGATCTGATGTCACGTGAGTACTTTATTGACAAGCATTATGCTCTTAAGTCCACAAATTATTAATTCTATGCTTATGATATAAAATAATTAAAACTCCCTGGTGTGATGTCTTTAATGATTCATAGTGTCTCTTGGCTGGAGAATAATTCATTGTCAGCTGTCCACATGTGTCTAGTTTTTGCAGTTGTAGATTGTTCATTTCCAGCTGTTCGTTACTGTAACATAAGCTTTATTAGTAATTCTCTCCTACAATGTTCTATATATTACATAACTGACCCATACTGTTTATATACACGTACAGGAGTACTGTATGTGGTATCACAATCCAGAACATTGGTATCCACCTACAGGATTACTGCACATGAAGTCACAATCCAGAACATTGGATTCATGTACAGAAGTACTGCACATGGTGCCAGAAACCATAATTACTGAAAGAGTGTTTTATTTTTTCAGATTATTCAGATTTGAAGCAAGACCAAAAGAGAATGGAACATTTTACTTCACTATATGGTGTTTTAATTGATTTTGTTGGTGAGAGTAATTTGCCAAACACAGCAGAGCTAATGGGAATTTATGGTAGGGTAAGTATGGTATGAATTAAATCAAATATTTTCAGAATTAGAAACAGTGATTATTCTTCAGTGATACATAATTGAATTCTTACCATACAGTCTAAGATTTGGTATAGGAAAATTTCACATTTGTGAGAAATGCAGAATAAAACAGTGGTTGGTTATTAATTACATTTTTCTTTGTATCATCAGCCATAAATTTTACCTGTCTATTATTTGTGTCCTTGGGTCACGGTGATTATGAATCAGTATTGTGTGAGACTGTGTACTGTTTACTGTAAGTCTTTAGACACTATGTAATTATTGTTATAATTAAGAATTTTAACTCTTTTGTCCAGATGTGTGTGAATGGCTTTAACATCTTGGATCCTGAAATGTTGAGCATTGGGACAGGTATCTATCTGGGTTGCTCTGTAATAGATCACTCTTGCGATCCCAATGCGGTTGCTGTATTTGAGGGGGTTACTATTCACATTCGTGCTGTGAAAGATATGCCAGTACTGGATTGGGAAAAGGTATATTTGTATATAATACCAGCCTGTATTTTTAGATATTAGACACTTTTAATCCTTTATCTTATGAGCATGAGCTGTTTTGGTATGAAGTTCATGCATATGCAGTCTGTCAGGGCTGTTTTTAGGGTCTGGGGCAAATCTGCCTTTGTGGAGACAATAATGTTTTTATGCAGGTAAGAAACAAAGAATGTAATTTTCATGGCATCTAGACATGTACTTGTAATGTATCATGCACACTGAAATGTATGTTAAGTTGTCATAAATTGCAGCTCATTCATCTGTCTGTGTTGCTGTTAGTCATTTTTATCACTTACATGCACAATTACTGATTGCAGCTTTACAGTTTTGTACATTGTCCGAGTAAAAATCTGACACAAGTTATTGTCATCTTCATTTTAATCATAATTGTAATCATAATTATGAGTCTGTTACACTTTATTTTGTTGTTGGAGAAAGTCATTAGTGTGGCTTTTTGTTTACTGAACACTGCAGTTCTGTGTTCCTTGTCTGGTGGTGAGTGTAGCTTTTTAAAGCTTGCTTGAACCCTTTCAACGCCGAGTTAAATCTCATCTGCCATTTGCTGGCATTATTAGGAGCTCACCATATTCTCCACATTAGCAGAATAAGGGTTAAAGCTGTATTATTAATGTACCAGGACGGGAACACAGATAGGTGGACTAGTGTAGATTTTCATTGAACATGAATTGGCTTAGGAATTGGAAGTCATAGCAGTATAGTAGGGTTTTGTCACCCGTCAAAGCTTAGGACAGTGCAAGAGGAGTACCTTGTGGTGTATTTTATGACATTTGTCTGTGGAGCTCTGGCCATTTGATGGACTTGCCTTGCTCTTTGCCATCAGTCATCTTGCTGGTGTAGTATATTTTAGAAATGTTTTGAAGGTGTGTTGGTTGCTGAACATTAGTTTTCTTGCATTATTTGTAAAAAAATGTGTAAATTGATTGTGTGTTGGAGGAAATAGTGTTAGTCCTGATTGTTCCATCTCCAGTACTGCCAAATGGATTGTGACGCAAAGTGGTATGAGAGGCCTGCATTAAAATTTAATGAGTGTATTTGATGTTGGTGCATATCAGTCAAATATAAACCCTCATTTACATGCAGCTGAAATAACGTACATTTTTTTCCTCAAATGTGGTTTGTCTCGTGACATATTTGTTTATAGCACAAAATTTAGTGCTTATTAAAATCAGCAGCTTCTGTATGATATATTTCATGCACTGGAATGACATAAGTGAAAAGAGGTTTCTGACTTTGTACAATATGAGAAGGTTTGCTTCAGTAGATTAAATCTGTGGTGTAATGGAAATGGCTACTAGCATTAATTTATTTTTATTTTTGTTGAATAAAAATGTAGTTATAGTTAAAAGTAAATAGTAATTTCCTTTAACAGTGTAAGTATGTTTCATTGAAAACGTAATGAATGGTGATGTAATTGATTACACATGTAATACGCACTTACAATTTAAATATTATGTTATGTGAGTGTTGATAGGATACTGACAAGCAGAACTTATTTTAGATAGGTAACCTTCCTATTCAGGATATGAATCAGTGAGATGACATATTTAATGATACAAAGAGCAAAGTTTTTATTGTCCTACTGCAAGACTTAGAACAGCAGTAGCTGAACACCAAGACCAATGAGGTACAGAAAATTGCAAGTGAGTTTGAAAGTGTATGTACTCCAGCCTGGAGTATGACATGATGAATTCAAGCTGTGTATAATATAATGTATTGGACATATCAACCTCATAGCCAGAATCACAGCATTGTAAAAAAGAAGGAAGAAATGTAACATGTAGAAAGAGTTGGCATGTTTTGACATCAATGGTGACTGAAGTTTTTTTATTTTTGTAGGTTTTTATAAGTTATATTGACTTACTAAATTTTCCGAAAGATCGACAGTTAGAACTTCAGGAAACATATTATTTCCTCTGTGAATGTAAGCCTTGTACCAGCCTTCAGTCTTTGAACCTAATTTTGTGTCCAAATCAGGATTGTGGACAAGGGATTCCAGTGAAACAACAGGTATGTGATTTTGTCCAATACTTCTGGTTTGTGACGTTTACCTAATAATGAACTTCAACATAGCTCACACATTAAGTAATTTTTTTTATTAAGAACATGAAACACCTTGTTCATATTCTTGCATATTTCACTGTGAACTGGATTTTCTGTTGCTGAGATAACATTGAATGTACTGTGCAGTCTGATTGACTTCATCCATTTACATTTCACAGTGGGCTAGGGAAATTAGTTTCATGATACCATGTAATACTTTGAAATGATAAGAAGTGTTTACTTTCCTTCACTTCCTCCAAAATGTTCACAGATTTTTCATTTAGTGTGTCACCTGACTGAACTCAGTTTGTACCAGATGTACATCACATTTAGGCATTGCTGCAATAACTGCAGTTGAACATAAAATTACAGTGTTACATATTTGTCACTGAAACTTACTGTTGTCATTGTCCTGTAAGATATGCAGTAACTATCTGTTCCTGAAGTTCAACACTGCTGATGTTAAATCCCACCACTGGATGTGACTGAAGCATTGCCATCCATCTGCCTATTTGCCTAAGATTCATCTTTATCCTTGGTATTTCAGGCAGTTATTATCCACTCCACTGAAATTCTATGCATTTCTTGTTTTCCTCATCCCATTTTAACCTCATTCCTTAAAACATGTACAGGCATCTCTCAACTTCAGTGAAAGTTATTTTTCCGAAGAGTGGTTGCATAACTCAGAATTTTTGGAGCTTTTGTTACTTTGTTTTGTGGCATTTAATTTTAATTGAAAAGTAATTCATTCAATTTACGGTTACCTTTCATACCATTCATTTTAGCTGGCTACAGTTATTTCTGGGAAAATTAAGTTAAAGAAATAGGTAATATCAAATTATTTTAAAAACGTTTGTGCACATTGAAGTATATGTACGTTATGAAACAGAAACCTTGGAACATGTATGTGAAGAGGCCAAAACAAGAATGTTGATCCAAGCCCAAATTGTAAAAACAGACTCTGCGTATGTTTGTGCTGAGGACAGTTGTTTGTGGTTGTGAAATGTGCAGTCTGATGAAATTTTACTGTAATCTGTTTTACATTTAGATGTGTCATTGCATAGTACATTATCTTGTTACAGGATGATGATGAATTACAACAACCATGCTCTTCCTGTGGAGAACACACAAAAGTGGATAAGTACAAGGAATATCTTGAGGTTGAAGAATTCACAAGACATCAGTTACAAATTATGAAAGACATAGCATGTATCCTTCTTATGATAAATATATTATAATACTGTTGGAGTAATATCACCATTCAAGTACAGATTATTACTTTACTGTGTTCTTTATGAATTATATTAGTTGTGGTGATTATTATGAATTCTTCTTGGATGAACTGCTTGGGTCACACTGTATGTGCAAGGTAACCTGTTATTAATACAGTGGCTGGTTCTGTATGTGGTTTGTTCTGCAACATAATGGGCCAACTAAAGGTGATTGTTCTACAGGTCAGTTGGAGCATAAAATGTCTGGTAAATTATTGGTAATTTTGACACATCAAGGTATGCACTAGTGAAGTTAGCTGGCACAGCAGGAAGATGATCATGTTCATGCTTGTGCACTGTCTTGGATAGTGGTTGTGGCTGTATTGCATTGCAGGACAGGCATGTGATCAAAATGCCTAACTTGTTTACATGTGAAGAATATGCTGATGTGCGTTTCAGGTATGGCTTCTGCAGTTGGAAATGGTAGGGCTGCTGTCATGAAATACTGGCACTGATATCCACTCCACAGTATGCCATTTTGCAAAGCAAGTGAGAATGTGACTGCAGGAACAGGTGATTTTTAATACACTGGTTTGCTGTGATAACAGTCTTAAAGATTTCCGTGGAGTTACTACAGATAGTGCTGCAATATGTGTTGTTTCTTCTGAAAGAACAAATTTTGTTGGCCTTTGTTTCTTCATTAATAAGGAATCTTTCATTTGAAATTTGTCAGTTAATTATGTTTTTGATTTTGAATGATCTAGAATATCAGGAAACTGTGTTCTACATTGGCTCTGATGAGTTTTTTGGTATTTATTTCTTACATAGTTTTCCACTGTAGAAAGCCCCAGTGTTGCACCTTACTTATATTCATGTCTCACAGAGACAACGTGTGTTAAACATGGTGCATGAAACTTATTTTATGAGATGATACAGAAGACTGTTACTGCTGCAATAAGCATGGTGGTATGTAACTCACTTTGCAGTTGATGAGGTTGCTGACTGATGGAGTTGTGTTTTCAACTGGATTATGTCTGTATGTCATGTTTTTTTCAGCAGCAGTGTCAACATACAACATCATGATTGCTAAACTCATGTTCTATTTGGCTTGATGTGTTTTGGTCCCATATGGGACCATTCTCAAGGGCATGTATCTCAGTGACATACATGCTGTTGGAGCTTGTTACAGTTGTTCTTGTTGTATTGTTTAAAATTGGAAAGTCAGAAGACTAAAAAACTGAATTTAAATTGCAAATTAGAATTTTATGTGCCTTATGCGTAGAAGGTGTTTATAGTATTTTTATGCTGCTGTTGTATCAGTTACATCTTAAAAATCAATGTGATTTTCACAGTTGACTAATCTTTTGTGAAGTACAAAAGTGTATCCAAAAGTCCCACGACAATGCTCATAACATGCAAGTTGCTTGTAGTTCACGAGTTTCCCGCTAGGGTGTGTTGCGGTGGTGTCTTGTGAGTGAGTGTGCTGAGTGGCGTGGTTGGATGTGGAAGTGTTTGATTGTTGCACGGTTCTTTATGTGTGTATTGCATCAGCTGTCTGCGATTTTCTGATATCGGTGGTATGGCGGAAGTTGACGAACGAAGGGTGTGCATGAAGTTCTGTGTGAGATTGGGTAAAACAGGAAGTGAAACTTTTGAAATGTTGAAACAGGCTTTTGGTGATTCGTGCATGAGCCGTAGCTGAACTTTTGAGTGGTTTGGACGTTTGAAGAATGGCAGAAATTCGACTGCTAATGATGATCGATCAGGTCGGCCAAGCACGGAAACAACCCCATCAAAAGTGGAACAGGTACAGGCGGCTGTCAACCAGGATCGTCGTCTTACCATACACGATCTCTGTGCAGAGGTTGGAATTGGTTATGGATCTTGTCAGCGAATTCTCACAGAACAGCTGAACATGCATCGGATTGCAGCGAAGATTGTGCCGAGAGTGTTGATCCAGGATCAGAAAGACAGTCAAGTAGTGATCTGTCAGAAACTGAAGGAAACTCTGAAAAACGATCCCATGCTCCTCTTGAACGTCATCACAGGCGATGAAAGCATTGTTAATGCTTATGACCCAGAGACAAAACTGCAATCTTCGCAATGGAAGAGTCCTAGGTCTCCAAGACCCAAAAAAACACATGTACAAAAAAGCAAATTGAAGACGATGCTCATTTGTTTCTTTGACCAAGAGGGGATCATACACCGGGAATTTGTCCCACCTGGAATGACGGTCAATGCAGACATCTACTGTGATGTTCTAAGCAGGTTACGTGAAAATGTGCAGTGCAAGAGGCCACAGAAATGGCAAAACCAGAACCTCATTATCCACCACGACAATGCCCCGGCTCACAGGTCCTTTAAAGTTTCGCAATTTTTGGCCAAGAACAACATGACAAGTGATCCCCCATCCCTCATACTCACCCGATCTGGCCCCCTGTGACTTTTTTCTCTTCCCCAAGCTGAAGCTTCGGATGAAGGGTCGAACATTCAACACCATTGAAGAGATTCAAGAGGAATTGCAGCAGGTGCTTGACACAATTCCAAAAATGGACTTCCAGGGATGCTTCCAAGCATGGCAGAAACGTTGGGACCGCTGTATTCGTGCAAAAGGGGAGTACTTTGAAGGTGATGGAGGAATTTAACATCTAAGGGTAAGCAAACTTCTTTTTACAAGTACTGTCCTGGAACTTTTGGATACACCCTTGTATGTAGGTAGAAGTAGGCATTCTGGTTTTAAGTGCTTCCTCTACATCCTAATTAAAGAAGGTGAGTTTCTTGTGAACGTATTTTGTAGGTGCTGTCAGGCTGAACTTACAAAATCATTTTCTTTTTTTCAGTGGTCATGGGGGAAAGAGTTGGTAAGAATAAACAATTTTGTATTTGTTTCCAGTGTTCTGACTGACTTAACAGTTTTGAAATAAAATTTGTCAGTATGTGTGTAAAGTGGACTGTGAACTATGGACAAAGTGAGACTGGTCTGAGTACGTGTGTGTCTGATGTGGTTGGACATTTGTCATCATTATTGGTTAATGGAAACTTTGAAAAAGTTTTCCTATGCATGGTTGCTGCTTGTCTTGTTGGTTCATGGAACCTTGGTAAATAACATGTAAGTGGGAGGGAGGTACAGGTATTTGAACTTGTCCCATGTCCTTAAGATGATAATTTACACTTATATGCTTGTCTAATGTTAGGGAAGGATGGTAGAGGCTCTACTGTAGAACAGCCCACTGATGGAAACGGGGTAATTGGTGTGTACATGCCATGACAGTTTTGAGTTTGATGGTCATATATATCGTTCAATGTTTTCACCAGCCACTAACACAGTCACATTTTATACAATCACTGCTTCACACTCAAAGCAGTAATATTTGCTGTCCTATATGGAACAGTGTTACATGAAACCTTTTGTATTAAAAGGAATTGGCTTGGACTGCCTGTACACAAGAATGGATTAATGAAATGTTCTGTCTAATTGGGATGAAAAATACCATCTTTGAAATGTTGCATTTTTATGCTGCATGTATGTGTGAGCAGAGAATAACACTTTTCCCTAATGCTTTACCTGAAAATTTATTGTGCTATGCTTCTGAAAATGAAAGTACCCCAAACTCCTTTTTGAAGTAGGTATGTCCATGTGATAATGCTAATTTGTATAGAAGAAGTTTATTTGTGCACACTTCTTTGAATTATGTAGAGATGGTTTTGTTGATACCTCAGGCACACTTTATTCTGAATAACTATCATATTTTCGTCTTCAAGAGTTTAAGAAAATTTTGATGGCATGGTGTAGTATTTTTTGGCTCCATTACAGGAGAATTTTCTGTGTAAGGGGTTTTCTGAGAAGGTGAAATCTGGTTTTAGAGTCCACAAATAAATCAGCAGCGTGGCGTTAAGTACAGGATGTAACCTGAGTAGTAGCTGTCATTTTGTACTGTTCATGTTGTATATAATCACCTGTGTTTTGCTCACAGATAAGCCAAAAGCTGAATTGGGAAGGCATGGTTGCTGTTAATTAAAGGTTGTTAACAGAATTTCAGGGCATAAAATGCCTTGCATGTGAAAAAAATGACAATAGTTTGGTAACATTGAAACATTGTTTGGAATGTTTGTTGAAGTTTCAGGTCAGTTGCTCCAGCATGTCTGAACTGGTAATGAATGGAGTGGTGGAGCTTCTCAAGGCAAGAGACTTGCATAATGTGTTCACTTTTACAGTGTGAATCACTCAATTCATTACTGATCACCTTAACATTTCTTCAGATCTTGATACATGCAAAGTTTGCTTGAAGAAGCAGCAGGGTTTGTTTCATCCATTAGACCTTTTGCATGTGAAAGTTCTAGACCTGGCATTTGAGAGTAGCATTGAGATGGGACAGTGGGAGCAGGCACTTGAATTTGGCCAAGAACTTGTGTTAGGATATCAGTAAGTTTTTTGCCTATTTCTTTGTCGGGACATTTGGAGAGGTATAATTTTTATGCCTGCATGTGTGTTTTGGTAAATGTTTGTTCACATGGCTGCATGTGGTTTTTGTTTGAGTGCATGTGTGTAAGGGAGAAATTAGGACATACGTACATACACATGTTTGGAAACAATGGGTGTCACATGCTTATGGGTTCATGGAAATGTAAAACAGAAATGAATACTTGCTGAAGACTGCCATACAAGAATGAGAATTCAAGTTATTTGTGATTTTATGAAGACCAGTTTTCATAGTAAGTGTATTCTCACAATTTGTTTAGGGTTAAAGAGAAACCTACCCATGACAGCGAAGTCTCATCAACTGTGTAGATTACCTTCCTGAAAAATATCATGGCTCAAAAAGCCTGACTACAGTCCTACCAAAATTTAAAGTTCATCTGCATGTGTTAGGAAACCCAGGCCAGGTGCAAGAATGTGACACATGTCAGATCTTGATTTCAACTGTGAACTCTGAAGTGTGAAGTTACAAACTGCTAACAGTCACAGAACTTCCCCAGTACTAGTGGCAGTCATGGATCAAGGTTTGAAAATGAACAGACACCATACTTGGCAGACATGTGACAGTGTGGGGAAATGTAAATTGCCTGTTCATTCACTAAACACAAAAAATTACATGTTATTTTCAGCTTTCTCATGACAGTGACTCTGAAGTTCGTGATCTTGTAGAATGTCATGCTGGTTAGTCTGGTAGACAGAAGTTGCTTCGAAATGTCAATACGCTTTATGTGACTGAAGACACCACATCCTTAAAGGCAGCAATCTTTGATACATAGTATGCTTAAAAATAGATGTAGACATTAGACATAAGAAGTGTTACAAAAAAAAAGAGGTATGTTGATAATCTGTAGGTCAGAAAAATGGTTATGGCAACAACTGACTTCTTCTTTCATACACAAATCAAAAACTGGAGGTACATGAAACCAAGTAACTACTGTGGTTGGAAGACTTGAATATACAGGGATGACAACAGGTGTTTGAAAATTTGCGTTACATAAGCTGTAGCTTGGAAATTGTATATAGTCAAACACAACTGTGTCACATAGGTATATTTAATGGCTAAATGGACAACTACATGTTTCGGCCCATACTGGCCATCTTCAGGTTGTCTTAAGAGAACTGGCTTAGGATCTTACTATATACAATGCGCGCGCACTCGTGGTGTATAGATCTCTACATACGGGGGGTTTTTTTTTTTTATTTACAAAAGTAAAGCTATTGTGGGGGTGTGCTGGGCAGGTGTGTGGTTCTGTAGTTGTGTTGAGGCCTGTTTTCTGTCCTCCGTAATTTGGCTGCATCGTGGGGGGCTCAAGTGGCCTTGGGTGCCTGGTCCCTTGCCTCTGGGGACAGAGATGTGTGTGTGAGTAGGGTGGTGGATTGCTCTAGTCTAGTTATGCATGGGAAATTTCCTCTGTGTTGGGAAATATATAGAACTACGGAACCACATACCTGCTGAACACACCTCCACAATAGCTTTACTCTTGTAAATAAAAAAAAAGCCTGTATGTAGAGATCTATACACCACATGTGCGTGTGCAATGCATATAGTAAGATCCTAAGCCAGTTCTCTTAAGACAACCTGAAGATGGCCAGTACAGGCCGAAACATGTTAGCCATTAAATACACCTATGTGACACAGTTGTGTTTGGCTACATACAATTTCCAAGTTTCGCACACACAATGGGGATGACACACTTTCTAGACATAAGCTGTAGTTGGCAAGGGATTGCCATATCAGGAATAAACCCTTCCTGGATTCTCTATTTTTTAAGATATTATTTACTCTTTGGTACCATAAACAACAAGGTGCAACTGAATTTACTTTTAAATTTACATTATTAGAGGTGGATTTGTTTCTCATTTAGTGTCTGTGCATTAACTTATCGAAGTTATTTATCATTGGTGCTTGTGGTAGAAATGCCAAACTGTGGAGTGTGCTTGAAATGTTAAGACTTTTATCATAAAATGGTGTTGGGACTTGACATACACTATTTGTGCTTATTTGTTTTGTTGCTTATGCCCTCTGGCCAAAGTTGGCTTCTGTTCTGCAGCCAGACTGTGCAGTGTTTAGGCTGCACGTTTGATACAGTTTACAGAAGTACAATCCTACGAAACAGCCGAGAGATGCACAAGTTTTGGTTAAAGAATAATGATTAAGGAAAGCAGAGATAATATTAGCTGTAACACCACTCTGGCATTTCAGTATGACTTTCTGTCATTTGCAGCATTAACATAATTTTGTATTTACACAAGTTAGTATAAATCATTTTGAAGTCTTATTTTTTGTGTGTGGTCTGTTTGAAAACAGCACCTAATGCAGGTTTTAATAGTTCTGTAATACAGTATTGTGTGTTGTCTTTATGTGATTATGTTAGGCATCATTGTCCTCTGATGAACTTCAACACAACAAGAATTCCATTTCCTGCTGTGTTGTATCTGTATTGGGTAACTCATACAGGTGTGAATAATGATGATGGTTGAAGTTTATGTAAGCATTCTGCTAGCTTAGATGCTGGTGTCCTAATTGTTGCTGTGACTGTTGTGATGACGAAAGTGATGACAATGATGACAGCAACAACAAATCAACAGTAACGATGAAGATGATGATAACAATAACGACAATGATGACAACAACTTCATAATTTTAGTCATGAAAGCTCTAGGGAAGGGACCAATTGAAGGACCTTAGCATGTTGGAGAGGGGGGAAGGGGTGGGACTAACACACACATGAAAAGGATGTGAAGATTTGAGCTGATTTTGTTGAATTTATGTTAGTGTCGAGTACGAGATATTCTGAACACAGTGATGAATCTTCAGATTCCATAAAGTCATAAACTTTTTTCTCATTTCAGTAATACTGTGGTGTGAATTGGTTAATGCAGTGGTTGGGATGGTTAAAAACCAAGCTCTTAAGCATATATCTGGCTTGATGTGTTATAATCCCTTTGGGAAAGGAGTGAATTATTTACTTATTGGTTTTGTTTAACGGGGGGGGGGGGGGGGGGGAAAATTGGGGTTTTTAAAATTTTTTACTCTTTTTTTTTGTGTTTTTTTTTTTGTTGTGTTGTGGGGTGTTTTGTTTTTTTTTTTTGTGTTTGGGTGGGGGGGGGGGGGGGGGGGGGGTGAAAATATGGGTTTCTAAAATTTCATACCTTCTTCCTTTGAGTTCTTATGTCTGTCAGGGTTGTCTTTAAGCCTTGTAATGATTCGGTATTAATTATTTGGTCTAATTTTACATTTTTTTTAGTGTAACAAACATATTAATCAGATTGACTATTAACTGAAGTTCTTACTTAATCTGTTCTCTTTTTGTAGACAGTACTACAGTGAGCACCACCCACTGCTTGGAATTCATTATATGAAGCTTGGAAAGATCAACTTGTATTTGAAAAAATTCATTGAATCACTTAGTATGTTAAAAAATGCGGAAAAAGTTATACGTGTCACACATGGTGAACGGCATTCACTGTACCAAGATCAGCTCTTGCCATTGGTGCATCAGACTCAAGCTGAACTGGATAATACATGAAATTGGTTTTGAATGCCCAGTATATCTGCTTTACTTATTTGGGAAGTGTCTACTGATTCTTGGCAATTGGCAAGTCTAGTAAGGGGAAGTCTTTTATTCCCCTCAGAGCATTAATGTGCCACAGATAATATATAATGAGGAGTGTCAGTTTAGGTTTATGCTGCTTAGTTACGCAATTTGACTGCCACCCTAGCCTTGTAGTTCAAGATTACGCTGAAGTTGCATTAAATTTTGGAAACAAAACTATTTATTTTAAATTAAATAACCAAAAATATAAAGTATGTGTGAATTCTCGAGTATGTGTTCAGAGATGTAAAGATGCCTTCGCTGGCTGTGATGTTGATATATCTTTCAGACTGCTTATGTTGACACATTAGTCCAGAGGACAGGTAAAGGAGGCTGTATTTGCTTTTGATTTCTGAATAAATTATTGTGAATGAAACTTCTATCAGAAATTTTTCCAGTGCTTAGGACCATTCCATTCCAGTGAGGGGTGAGGTGGCAAAGCATGAGACATAAAATGTTATTATATATGTTTTTTTTACCATCATGGCACCCACCTTGTTCAGTCCTTAATGAATCAACTACTGTATGTACCCCGTTTGTGACATTAAATGTTTACCTTTTTTTTATCTTTCAGAAATATATGTGGAAATAATATATTCACAAGGACATGTAATCAAGTACAAATGCTAGTCAGTATTATGTCCAAATACAGTCAGTCATGTACTTTTTTTTGGGGGGGGGGGTGAATTTTGGCCTCTTGCAGGTGTCTATTAGATGTGTCATGCAGAAAGATGGGATGGATGGAAGTTGTGATTTAAAGTTACATGCATAATACTTAAGTGCAAGAATATTTGGTCATATTATATACATTGTTTGCAGATGGACATTGTTAATGTATGTGTATACAGTACACCGAGTGCCCAGCAAATTACGAAAATTTTGTTATGGCAAGTGGCTCATGTTTGTTAATCAGAACTGACAGTTGGAACGTAGTCCGCGATAAGGTTCTATACAACGTTTTTCATGTGACTTATAGTTTTCGTCACTAGATGGCTGCTCTGTGACCGTCTTGTCTGTTGCAGTGCCGCCATTTTTCTTTTGTAGTGAAGTTGCAGTTTGCAAATCTTTTACGTAATTGTGTGTGGCAAAATCAGTAGTGTCATTGTGGATACATTTAACGGTGGAAAGAGTGGTTTATTGACAGTAATTTATGTGTTTTACAGTGTTATAAATCCACTAATTTGTTACCAGTGAAAGTGAAGAATCCAAGAAAAAGTGGTGCAGACTAGCTCTGCGACTGTAAACAGTTGTCTTGCTGTGTTGGGTTTTAAGGTCTGTAGGCGTTTGGGAAAACCAAAGCAGACACCAGCATTGAGAAGAAAAGGCTTGGCATGCACTCACAAGCGTAAGTCATGGACTAAATATGTTACCTTTGCTCTATCATCTGAAATCCATAGTATATACAGTCGAGCTTAACCTCAAGATCCCAGGCCTCTGAATTCAAGTGAGAAAGCTTTGTTTAATTGCTTTCGACGGTAGGAGAATTAGATAATCTTAGCGTAACAAATTTTGTTCCATATTTCGAAACCCACAAGACTTCGGCAAAAGTGTATTGTCCATAAAAGTATGCGCTTCAACTCTACAGTTTATTTTTTGTTCAAGCCAGATAAACACTTAAGGAACTATGCAGGGGAATTATTTTATCTGACAAATATCTTTATATAAACCTCTTGCACTCCGCTTGCCATTCCAGCCTTTCGGGCCAAAGCAAATGTGGCTGAACTCGATCGTTCACTTTCAGATTCGTTTCTGCAGCATCCTGGTACCTCTTTCTTAGTTATCCAGCAGCACTTGCCAGTCCATTTACATTGCTAAAACTTAACATGAGAATATCACGTCAATGTATGTAACAGCAATAAGTAGAACACGAGTGTCTCCTAGTTGCACGATAACTATGACCATTATCTATCGTCTGGCTGCATCTCTTTTTGTAATTTTCTTATTTATAGGGTGCATATTGTTATAGAATACAGCATCACTATGTGATTTGAATGCTGCATAAATTAGGTCTAATTTGGGAAATTCGGAATTGGATCCTTTTCTAGACCGATTAGTCCATATTTCTGTTTGCAGTAAAGAAATAGGCGATGATATTGATACAGTTCCAAAGAGGATACGAGGAGCTTGGTTAATAAAGGCCATTTTGTGAAAGCGGTGATCTCTACCGCCGAGGGACGGAATTATCATGAACATCAACTTGGATGTGACGTGGAAGGAAGTTTTTCGTAGTGTATATGAAGATATTAATTCGTCTACGCGGAGTGGGGATTGTTACGAATTCGGTCGGAATAGCCGACCTTCGGGGATGGGATTCGAGCCCACTGCTTTCTGCTTACAAAGCATGTTAACCACTGCGCGTTCAGTTCAGGAAGTTAATAGGTAGAACATAACGAGTGTGGGCGGCACATTTCATTAGGGCGTTCACGCACGCCATTTCATTTTTAAAGGCGAACATTTATTCAGTACTCATCCATAAAGGACATTATTTGTGTTCACCGAACGAATTAAGTGAAGTAAAACTTAGTCGGTTTTATAAATTGACAACTAAATTACACTTAAAGCACACAAACTTAAAAAATGAGACACAAAGTATAGAATTTTTAGACCCGGCACAACCTGCACGCATGCCTACGCGGTAGATACAAGCACAGGGTCGAGCGGCAAGTAGGATAGGTGACAGTGAGAGAAAATGTCGGTAGGTCGGTCAGATTTAAGGTAAAACAGCACGTTTATGAATGTTCTCGGAAAGGGATTATTAAAAAGACAGCTTTATCGTTTGGACGCAAAATGTAAGAGAAACAGCAGAAGAGAATATAACACTTTTTTTTTGTATTGGTGCAAAATTTGGTCTTCCATTATGAAAGACGAAATAGACAAGAAGTTCTTAGAATATTTGGACCTAGAGAATTCTAAGCAGGGGTAACGGGGAAAATAACATACTGGGGATCTTTTTTAACTTGTAATGTAAAAGTGTGGTGATTAAATCAAGAACACGGACAAAAGATTCAAAATATAGAACGGATAAAGAAATAAAATTGTATTGCCATTCTGACTGTATAACTTAATGGAAGGCGAACGCGTAAAATGTAGTGTGATATTAAAACAGATGCTAGACAAATATGTACTTGGCGCGTGCAGTGAATTAAACTGGTCGTGGGTATGCCTTTTACGATAAGGCGGTGAAATCTTAGAGCTCAGATCATGCTCTATAGCGGCTACTAGAAATCGCAGACAGGCCAAGTAAAGTAAAAGTTCACCCTAGAACAGGCCACGAAGGCTCAGAGGGAGAGTAGATGTATAGCTATACTCTTCTTTTAACCTCGGCGCTAGATAGGGGTTGGTAGTCAACGCCACCTCTCGGCCTCTTTAGCCCGCGAAAGACCCAGTACCCATTGTATAGGACGCTGGGTGGGTCCCAGGGCTGGTCTGGACCGGTGCGAAAAATCTGACCTCTACCGGGATTCGATCCCCCGACCGTCTAGCTCGTATCAAGTCGCCGTACCGACTGAGCTATCCCGGTCCACAAGCACATGAAGGCGGACCAAAAAACACACACACACACACACACACACACACACACACACACACACACACAACTTGCCTTCTAACGAAACAGCTGTAATTTTACCGTATTTAGGGACGTTTTTTTAATACTGTATGTTAATGGCGTCGAATGGGGTGGAAATAGTTTTATGGATGTGATAGTATGGGTGGCTCCAAGATGTACAACGTAGACACGACCACGTTTTATAGATTCGAATCTGCTGCCTTCCGAAAACAAGTGTAGTGCGACAGTGCGATGCCGCCACGTATATCTACTCCGTAGAAAACAGCGAGGCAAAATTGTGGGTTCTAGTTGGTATAATGCAATGGGGCTTGGATTGGTGATGTAACTCATCCATAAATGTGATACGTAACAAAATTGTAAACCTCATATAGTGTTTTTTTCACATTATTTTTCCCTAGCAACAAGCCTGCAGTGGAAAAAATCAAAGAGTCGCAGAAACTAACAGACCACTCATCCGACATAAGATGCCACGCTAAATATCTTGGATTCTGACTCAAAAGTCGTTAATGTAGTTCTGTGGGCTACTACTTGCTGTCAGGCCGCACCATCTGCCATTATCTGCACTGCTGACGTTGCAGGAAAATTTCTTCGCAAGGAAGAAACCGGTGCGATTGTACTTAGGGCAGACGATAGTCACGAGACAAGGCTTATGACAGGAGTGTTCTCAGGGCTATACAGGTTTGTTGTAGAAAATATCTTGTAGGCTACACTGGCCAAAATTTGCAAACAGAGATCGGAATATTCTTGGGGCGTACATGTGTCATGGTCAAACAATCCCGTCTCTTGCAACCGTTAATTTTGTGATGCTCAGTTTAGGTCCATTTTCCGATTAAATAATGAATGGGAAGTAAAAATTTAAAATTGTCCTTCTCTACTCCATGAAGGCATGTAGGGGGAATAGAGGTATAACTCCACTTATCAACCTCGAAGCTGGAGGGAGATGAGTGGTCACCTTCACTCCTCGGCCGCTTTACCCTAGGAAAATGACCCCCCGGTACCCATACTACAGTTCCGTATCTCTTACCACTGATCAAGGTACAGTTATTATGGTTTTCCCCTCTCGTTACTAATTCGCTGAACTTTACTACGAGGAGTTGTACCGTAACCCTCCCCGAATTCGCGAACTCATTGTTAGACAGCTCGCTTGTTTGGTTTAAAGTATTTCAGCAATTTGTTATTCAGTATTTACGACACCAAATTCATTTTGTTTAAATTCGTTTATTCATCGTTGCGACCGAGGAAAGCTGTTACAAACTCACACATAAGTAGGACAAAAGAAAGAAAGAAAGATGAATAATAACAAGAACACGTCAAATAAGTATGCTTTACAGACAATCCGCAGATGGAGGTGGAGGAAGAGAGGTTGTAGGAAAGAAATTAGGTGTTATAAAGTTGTTTTATTTTATTGTGTAAGCGCAGTATTATAATTTAATCATCTTATTGTATTTTTCTGTACGCTGATTGTGTTGGTTGCGGTACGTACTCTGGCCACTCGGACTTGAATTACACACATTTTGACGCTAGTTTATTAATTTGCATTACAAAAGCCACACTTCGTATAAATTTTAAATAACGTCGGAAATAATTATCGTTTTGGCCCCCGCTCCCCCCCCCCCCCCCAACGGCACAAAGGGACCCCCCCGGCCCCCCCGACCCCAACCCCCCCCTACTTGCCCCCCTCCCGGCGCA
>Ga0131853_10003371_pt1 | contig 28686 bp, 25 predicted proteins | sample TergutLab28metaG_FD_92764 | JGI IMG/M metagenome (GOLD analysis project Ga0131853, IMG submission 92764) | Labiotermes labralis P1 segment gut microbial communities from Petit-Saut dam, French Guiana - Lab288 P1 (version 2) (version 2) | ecosystem: Host-associated > Arthropoda: Insects >...
ATGGAAAAGGCACTTAAATTTGGGCAGCTTTTAAATATTAAAATTGATAATATGAAAGTCCACAAGTTCATCATGTTGGGCTTTCATATTATCAATTTTAATATTTAAAAGCTGCCCAAATTTAAGTGCCTTTTCCATTGCTTTTCCCGGATTATTTGTATGCACGTGAACTTTAACAAGTCCACCATCCTCAATAACAACAACCGAGTCACCAATAGTTGGCAAATAAGACCGGAGTGTTTCCTCTGCATCAGCAGCATTACCCGGGTCACGTTTTTCCGGTGCAGAAAGTTCTACTAAAAATTCTGTACAGTATGCAAAAATTATATCATCAATATTCATAGCAGCAGCAGTTGTACCCTCTGCCACGTCAGGAGCTTGCTCTAAAAGTGGGGTGTCTTCATCAGATTCCATTGCAGCAAAAGCACCTTTTAGAAAATAAACAATGCCCATTCCACCAGAATCTACAACACCGGCTTGTTTTAAAACCGGAAGCATAGATGGAGTTTTTGCAAGTGTAGCGTCAGCACGGTCAATTACAAATTTAAAACATTCGTTTATATCATCTTCATCAAAGCCGATTTCAAAAGCAGCTTCTGCTGCTGCACGTCCAATTGTTAGCATTGTACCTTCTTTTGGTTTCATTACTGCTTTATAAGCCATTTCAGAAGATTTTGACAACGCCTCTGCAAGATCACCGCTTGAAGCAACTTTTTTACCTTCAAGACCTTTTGCAAAACCTCTAAAAAGCTGAGACAAAATAACACCTGAGTTTCCTCTAGCTCCACGCAATGCGCCATTTGAAGCAGCTTTTGCCACACCACCAATATCAGGAGAAGCTTGTTTCAATGCCTCTTTCGCTGCTGCCTGTACAGTATGTGCCATATTTGTTCCCGTATCACCATCCGGTACAGGGAAAACATTTAAAGCGTTTAAATTTGCAGTGTTTTTTGTGACTTCATTTGCACCGCCAACAATCATTTTTACTAAAATTCTGCCATCTATACTTATTAAGCCCACGTTTTTGCGTCTCCCTTCTATGTGCGTACACTTTCGATAAATACGTTTACTTCACGGACATTAAGCCCAACACTTGATTCAACAGCATATCTTACATTGCTTTGCAAAGTTTCTGCAATTGCAGCAAGGTTCGTACCGTATTCCACAATTATGCGAAGACCAACTACAAGCTCACCGCTCTCAAGTGTTTCAATTTGTACGCCTTTTGAAAGGCTTTCTATTTTTAGTAAGTGCACAAGACCATCACGTAAACTTTTTGCTGCCATTCCTACAACACCATAACATTCCATTGCGGCAAGACCTGCAATACGTGCTATAACTTCATTATCCATAGAAATTGTGCCAAGCTCGTTAATTATTTTTGATTGCATATATTAAAAACCTCCTTGATAATTTGCACTATGCAAAACTTTCATACTGGTGTACATTATACACGTACTACATTCAATGACAATACCTAAGAAAATGCGTTGCATTAAATTTATATTTTTTATATGCTAGGAAACTGCTAACAGTTTCCAGCTTTTCGGCTGGTAACAAAGCGTGCCTTTGGCACGCTCTTGTTCGCTAATTAATTTGCTACCTACAAGAGCTTTGAAAGGTGAAACTTATTTTGAAAGAATTTTTTAAGAAAAAAGATGTTGTGATTTCGTTTAAGCGATATTTCATTGAAGCTATGGGTATGATGACCTTAGGGCTTTTTGCTTCACTCATTATGGGGACTATCCTTTCTGAAATAGGTCGTCGTGCCGGGATTGATTTTTTAGTTACAATGGGTGGGTTTGCTAGCGGGGCTACAGGGTATGCTATTGGTCTTGCTGTGGCATATGGATTAAAAGCCCCACCGCTTGTTATGTTTTCAGCTGCGGCTGTAGGTTTTGCCGGTGCCTACACGGGTGGAATTGGTGCAGCAAATAATATTGCCGGTGCATTTATTGCAGCACTCATTGGTGTTGAAATTGGAAAACTTGTTTCAAAAGAAACGAAAGTTGACATAATTGTTACACCAGCGGTTACACTAATTTCGGGAATTGCTGTAGCGATGTTAATTGGTTCGCCAATTCAACGTTTCATGGAAACCATTGGCAACTTTGTTATGTGGTCAACTGACCTTATGCCAGCAATCATGGGCGGTGTAATCGCTGTTGTTATTGGGATGGCATTAACAAGCCCCGTTTCAAGTGTTGCCATAACAACAATGCTTGGGCTTGAAGGAATTGCCGCAGGCGCAGCGGTTGCAGGTTGTGCAGCCAACATGATTGGTTTTGCGGTTTCAAGTTACCGTGAAAACAAACTAAATGGGCTACTTTCCCAAGGCATTGGAACATCAATGTTACAGCTTCCGAATATAATGAAAAACCCGTTAATTTGGATACCGCCAATTATTGCAAGTGCTTTTGTCGGGGTAATTTCTGCTACTGTTTTTGCAATGGAGAACATTCCAACAGGTGCAGGAATGGGTACATCCGGGCTTGTTGGGCAATTTGGCGCACTTACAGCTATGGGCTTTTATCCATCTGTATTTATGCAAATTGGACTGGTTCACTTTTTGCTTCCGGCGGCTATAAGCCTTGCCGTTTCGGAATTTATGCGTAAAAAGAATCTAATAAAATTTGGTGATATGAAGTTAGCAGGGTAGTAGGGATAGAGTCCATACTTAAATGGAGGTGTAATATGCCGGGTTTTTTAACTCATTATATTGCAGGTCAAGCACTTTTAAATGAACTGGATAAAGAAGTTTCTATAAAGATAAAAAACTACGAAAAACTCTTCAACTTAGGCACTCAAGGACCGGACATATTTTTTTATTATTTTCCGGGGCAAATCCTAAAACGTTCCCGTGGTGTTGGGAGCGACATGCACCAATCAAATTTAGGATTGGTTCTTTTAGATATGTCTGTTTCAACAGGTTTAGTTAATGCTTTAGTGCGTGACAAAATTTTTGCGTACACTGCCGGGTTTATGATGCACTACCTGCTTGACGCTTTTGCTCACCCTTATGTATATGCAAAAACCTTTAAAGCAAATGCCCCAAGAATTAAAAATAGTGCCGACCATCGCAAATTTGAAACGGCAATTGACATTAAAATGTTAGATTTAGTGAGAAGCAAAAAACCGGCAGAGTTAAAACAATGGCAACTGATAAACGCCAACAAAAATCAGATGAATAGTGCGTCAGAAGCATTAAGCAATGCACTAAAAAATGTTTACAAAAGAAATATTCCTACAAAAACAATAGAGAGGGCAATGCGTCACATGGTATATCTAACAAGGCTATTGGAATCCAAAAACGGCAAACGCAAACGCCTGGTTGAACTTGTAGAAAATATAAGTATTAAAGAGCCATTATATTCAAGCATGGTTCATACACAAAAATTAACAGATGATGTTGACTATTTAAACACAAAAAAAACATCATGGAGTCCCCCTTGGGCAAAGGAAGAAATTTCAACAGACAGTTTTGTTGAGAGATACCAAAATTCAATAAAAGAATGTGTTAATCTGGTGGAAACACTTTATGAATATGTATACAAAAAATTGGATGTGGAGCTTTTGGCAGCAAAAATAGGAAATCTCTCTCTAAAAACAGGTAAACCGTGTCAAGGGTAGTAGTAATTGGTGCAGGACCTTCCGGAATGATGGCCGCAGGAACAGCGGCTTCTTTTGGTGCAAATGTTACGATACTGGAAAAAAACGAAAAGCCGGGGCGGAAGCTAAATATAACCGGTAAAGGCCGCTGCAATGTAACCAATAACACAGACATTCAAGGTCTGCTTAAAAATGTATTATCAAACCCGAGATTCTTAAATAGTGCTTTTTATACATTCGACAGCTATTTAACAATGGATTTTTTTGAAACGCATGGAGTAGAACTAAAAACCGAGCGAGGCAGTAGAGTCTTCCCGGTAAGCGAAAAAGCGAGTGATATAACAAACGCTTTAGTAAAATACATGAATGAAATGGGCGTAAAAACTAAATATAAAACGAATGTTATAAGTTTACGCCACGAAAATAATATTTTTATTGTTAATACAATAGACGAAACATATGAAGTAGACGCAGTAATAATCGCAACAGGAGGTCTATCCTACCCCGGGACAGGTTCAACAGGAGATGGCTACAAATTTGCAAAATCCTTTGGACATGAGATAACAAAGACTTCACCATCGCTTGTAGCACTTAACGTAGAAGAAAGTTTTGTATCAGAGCTGGAAGGTCTAAGTTTAAAAAATGTTGGCTGCAAAACAGTAATTAACGACTATAACACCATATATGAAGAAACAGGGGAAATGATGTTTACCGCAACAGGTGTAACCGGTCCAATAATCCTGAAAACAAGTGCCACAAACAAACTGGATTTCACTAAAAATCCTAAGTTATATATTGACTTGAAACCAGCACTCTCCTTTCAACAACTTGACAAACGTGTCCTTCGTGATTTCGATGAACACAAAAATAAAAACTTCGCAAACTCTCTTGACGGATTGTTGCCGCAAAGAATGATTGAGATAATAATAAGACTTTCAAATATCTCACACGACCGTAAAGTTAATGCTATAACCAAAGAAGAACGTCACAACTTTGTTAATTTATTAAAATCATTGCCTTTTACGCTAACAGGCAACGCAGGTTATAAAGAAGCTGTAGTAACAAAAGGCGGTATAAATGTAAGCGAGGTAAACCCTAAAAACCTAATGTCAAAAAAAGTTCCCGGACTTTTTTTTGCCGGTGAGGTTTTAGATGTTGATGCATTAACAGGCGGTTATAATTTACAAATAGCCTTTTCTACTGGTTTTCTTGCTGGTGAGAGTTCTGCAAAATATGTATGATTAAGTAAAAATAATCAAAAGGACGTGATTTAGTGAATAATAATTTTGCAGTAGCAATTGACGGTCCGGTAGGCGTGGGCAAAAGCACCACAGCCAGGCTAACCGCAAAAAAACTAGGATTTACATACATCGACACAGGTGCAATGTACAGGGCGGTAGCCTTATACATGCTTGAAAACGGTATAAACCTCCATGACAATGAAGCCGTTTCCTCAAATTTAAACTCAGTAAATATTTTCTTAAAATATGAAGACGGTTTTCAAAAAATTTACTTAAACAACAAAGACATAACAAACGACATACGCACCCAAACTGTTTCCGAGGGTGCTTCTGTTGTAGGCTCTCATCCAAAAGTTCGTGAAAAGCTTGTAGCCGAACAAAAAAAACTGGCAGAAACCGGCTTTATTGTAATGGACGGGCGTGATATTGGCTCTTATGTTATTCCTTGGGCACAAGTTAAAATCTATCTTGATGCAGCCCAAGAAATTAGAGCCAGAAGAAGAGTACTTGACCTTGAAGCAAAAAACCAACCGGCTGATTTTCGTGAAGTTCTTGACGAAACAAAAATCCGTGACCACCGTGACAAAACCCGTGAAACCAGCCCGCTAATTCAAACCAAAGATGCAATTTTAATAGATACCGGATTACTTACTTTGGAAGAAGTTATAGACAAAATAGTCTCAATAGTAAATGTAAAATTGAGGGAAAGGCAGGAAAAATAAATGTTTTTTAAAATCATAAAAGCAATTGCATGGGTGCTTTTCCGTATACTTTACCGCTTTGACGTATCAGGAATGGAAAATATCCCAAAAGACGGGGCATTTTTATTATGTGCAAACCATATTTCAGTCTTCGACCCAGTAGCCCTCGCAATTTTCATGAAACGCCAACCACGATTTATTGGAAAAAAAGAGCTTTTTAAATATAAACCAATTGCATTTTTTTTCCGAAGCCTTGGAGCTTTCCCCGTAGACCGTGAGGCTGCTGATATCAGCGCATTCCGCACATCAATGGAAATTTTAAAAAGCGGTCAAGGCATGATAATTTTTTCCCAAGGTACACGTATGAAGGATTTTGACAATGCAAAAAGCGGTGTAGCACTATTTGCATTAAAAACCGGAGCACCAATAATTCCAGCCGGAATAAAAGGAAGATTTAGAGTTTTTACAAAAATAAGAATACAAGTTGGTGAACCAATTCTTATGGACGAATACAAAGGAAAAAAAGTAAAAACTGAATTAATTGATGAAGTAATGAGTGTGGTTCAAGACCGTGTTTCAGCACTTTTGAAATGACTCGAAAATGACTTAGAAAATTTCATAAGATTTTTGTTGCAAAATTTGTAAGAAGATGATAGAATAATTTTACTTGGCTTGCGACAATTTTTACGCTAAGCCACACGCAAGGAGGCTCTTAACGAAATGAGCGAGTACACAAACCCAGAAAACGGAACAAATGAGCAAACTATGGACTCAGAGCAATCATTCATGGATATGTTAAACGAATCCCGTATGACCTTAAAAACAGGGGAAATCGTTAAAGGCACAGTTGTTCACGTTACACCAACAGAAGTTATTGTTGACCTAGGCTATAAATCAGACGGTATAGTAACCAAGACTGAGTACGTTGACGATCCAGCAGCTGTACTTACAGACATTGTAAAACCAGGTGAAGTTATTGAAGTTTATGTTTTACGTGTAAACGATGGTGACGGTAATGTTGTTGTTTCAAAGAGGAAAGTTGACAATCAACTAAACTTCAAAAAACTTGAGCAAGCTTTTGCTGAAAAAGAAGTAGTATCAGGCAAAATTACCGACTTAGTAAAAGGTGGTTTGATTGCAAACATTTTGGGTTGCCGTGCTTTTGTTCCTGCGTCTCAAATTTCTGGTCGTTTTGAGCAAAACCTTGAAAACTTTAAAGGTAAAGAATTTAGTTTCCATATACTAGAGTATGATCGCTCCAAGCGTCGTATCGTAGCAGGACGCAAAGAGCTTGCTGCTATAGAAGCTAAACAAGCAAAAGAAAAGGTATTTAGTGCAATTGAAGTTGGAAGTCGCATTAAAGGTACGGTAAGCCGTCTTGTTGACTTTGGAGCATTTATAGACCTTGGCGGAGTTGACGGACTAATTCACGTTTCAGAAGTTTCATGGAAACGTGTTCGTCGCCCATCTGATGTACTAAAAATTGGTGACGAAATTATGTCAACAGTAATTGCTGTTGACCCAGAAAAAGGAAAAATTTCTTTATCTCTCCGTGACGAAAGCACAAATCCGTGGGCTGGAATTACAGAAAAATATCCAATTGGTGAAATCTTTGATGGTACAGTAGTACGTCTTGCACCTTTTGGTGCGTTTGTAACACTTGAAGAAGGTATCGATGGTCTGGTTCATATTTCTCAAATTGCTGATAAACATGTGGCAAAACCAGAAGACGAATTAAAACCGGGGCAAGTTATCCAAGTACGTATAATGGAAATTGATTTAGAAAATAATAAAATTAGCCTAAGTAAACGTGAGGCAGATGCAATCCTTTATCCGTCTGCCGACGATGAGTACTATGACGACGACTATGATGACGAAGATTACGATGACGACTATGATGACGATGCAGCAGAGGTAGCGGAAAAAGCTACTGAGGCATAAATTATTAATTAGTTTTTAAAGAGTAAGCTGGGCAGTCGCATGTTGATTTTTAACATGAGGAAAGTCCGAGCACCGCAGGGCAAAGATGCCAGGTAACGCCTGGCGGGGGCGACCCCAGGGATAGTGCAACAGAAATAAACCGCCGTGGCATTAATGCGTGGACAGCATAGGTAAGGGTGGAAAGGTGGGGTAAGAGCCCACCGCAGCTTTGGCAACATCGCTGGCATATGTAAACCCCATCTGGTGCAAGACCAAATTTGGCAGCTTTGATTTAATATTTTTATGTAAAAGCAAGGAGTGACCCGCTCCGCCTAGGTAGTGTCGCATGAGCTTAAGTTGGATACTTGTGTTTAGCTAGTATTCACCATAGTTGGCAACAACAAGCCAAGATAGATGACTGTCCAAGACAGAACTCGGCTTATAGGTTTGCTCTTTATTATAAAAAAGTTTGCAAAGCAAACTTTTAACAACCAGTTGTGAACACCGAAACCAAAGGTTTCGGCAGGAAAATGCGAAGCAGTTTCCTGCCACATAAAAAAGTTTGAAAATCCCCAGAAATGTGTGAAATTTGTTTCTGGGTTATATATGGAGATGTACTCAAGTGGCTGAAGAGGCGTCCCTGCTAAGGATGTAGGCTGGGTGACTGGCGCGGAGGTTCAAATCCTCTCATCTCCGTAAGGAATTTCCTCGACTAAAAGGTTGAGGGTGGAAAAGTCCAGTGAATCTGGGCTTTTTTGTTATAAAGTTCCACATCAATAAATCCATCTATATTTTAAAACTCTTTAGCCGTTTGCCAAGAGGTTTTTCATCGTTTGAACGCAAAAATCCCCCAAATCGTGTAATTGCCTTGGGGGATCGAGGTTTATCTGTATAAACTCTTTAACTATACTTTTTTTGGGGGGTGAGGTTCATTAAGTGGCAGTTTACTTATTTTCCCATTTGATATATACCATCCCCATAAATAAAGAATTGGCCAAACAAATAATGTAAGATGAAAAATGCTCATTCCGAAGAATCCTATACCCACCACAACATCAAAAATGGTTGCTATTAAAAGCAAAATACCTGTAATTAAAATCTTCTTCATTGATTTAGACAAAACACCAAAAAAACCAGTAATTATACAAGCAGCAGATGCCGCAATTGAACTCACATGCCTAAAGCCTTGTTCCCAATTTGAAATATCAAATAGCTCTGCCACTAAGGCATATACTCCCAATAAAATCATTAGTATAGAAACTGTTTTCAATAAACTTATTTTTTCTCTCATTTTACCATTCCTTCGAGTTTTGATTACTTTTGAAACCCCACTACTTTATGCTTATAAATGCTACATGATTGCCACTTAATCTGACATTCACTTCTCGAAATCCTATTTCATACAAGAGGGCAGCAAAATCATCATGGTTGCTGTACTCCGGTATAAAATGCAGAGTTGTGTCTATCTCTGCATATATCAAAAGAATGCCACCTTGCTTTAGTGCCCTATGACATTCTAAAAGCCCCTGTTCCAACACATCTCCCCAATACATATGAGTTTGACCTGCCACAATGAGATTAAAAAATTCATCTTCAAATTCTAAATATGCGACATTACCTAAAGATAATATAACTCCTCCTGTGTCTATATGCTCTTGGTTAATTGTAGTTGCACTATTAACCGCTTCTTGGGATATATCAATTCCGTAGACAGTTATGTTTTCGTTTAAACCTTTCATATAGTTTATGCCTGCGCCACTACCAAACCCGACAGACAAAATAATGTCATCATCATTTATACTTACATGAGATAAGCCCCACTCACGCAAGTCATTAAATGAAACTGACCATATCCTTGTCATAACTCTGCCAACAAATCCAGTAGGGTTTGCCGCTTGCCTACCAAGATAGTTTATTAACGGCTGGTATAATGCAATTCCTGCAATTATAACTGCTGCTGTTGCTATCAGCGCAACCTTCATTTTTTTACCCCTCATTCTCTTTTCCTCCTGCCGCTATGTTTGAAATAATAATTGATATATTTCAAATTTATTGTAGCACCTTCTTTTTTTGCTGTCAACAACTTTGAAATATTTGCTTTGACATTTCAAGCATTTCAATTATATGCTATACTATAATCAACGTGAGGTGGGCAGAATGAACAAATACGAATTAACGACTGAAAAGAAAAAGAAAGCAATTGTAAACTCTGCAATGTCTTTATTTAATGACAAGGGGTTCACCAATGCCAGCATTAAAGAAATTGCAGCACTTGCCAATGTGTCGCAAGTATCTATTTATAATTACTTTGGAAGTAAAGAAGCTCTAATAGCGGAATGTGCCAAAATTATAATGGCTGACACCTTGCAAAAAGCAAGAGATATTTTAGCAAAGGATATTGGTTTTTTAGAAAAAATTGAATTAGCCCTCAGGCTCTCTACAGAAAATATAAGCATATCTGTTTCGGAGTATTTTACCAACGAAGCATTAAGCGACCCGACATTGATTAATTTACTAATCCAAAATATAAACAAGGGCAAAAGGGAAATTTATCGTGAATACATTGAACTAGGCAAACAGGAAAGCTTTATTGACAAAGAAATACCAACAAGCACATTGTTGAATTTTATAGATGCTATAAATCTTATGGGTAGCAAATTGGAGTTTGACGATGACATTGTCACAGCAATTAAGCACACTCATCATTTACTTTTATATGGAGTTATTGGTAAACCATAGGTGATTCGTTTGTGTGTTCTTGCTTTGGTTTTTCATTTTTCTGTTCACAGATTTTTTTAATGATTAGAATGAACGACTTTGCATTGGCAATCGTCTTATACACTATAGTAAAATAGCTTGATGATTAAAAATCCATCAAGCTATTTTATTATACTTAAATTATTTTACTGATAACCTATTGACTCTTCCTGTGGGGAAGCGTGTACTCTAAATTCAAATCTATTTTAGGAGGATACACATGAGCAACCTTATCAAGATTAAAGATATGTCTTCCCAGTATGGCATATCAGCTAGGACATTACGGTATTACGAAGACATGGGGCTAATCGCAAGTACTCGTACAGATGACTATGCATACCGTCTTTATGATGAGACGGCAGTGAAAAAACTTGAACAAATATTGATTTTGCGCAAGTTAAATATTAACATCAAAGATATTCAGCGTATTTTTAACTCATTGGGAAGTGAAATCGTCTTGGATGTCCTTGGTAAAAAAGTCGATGATATCGACAGTGAGGTTTCTTTGCTTCATGAATTGAAGCAAATTATTTTATCATTCATCAGACACATTGAAAAAGTTGATTTCAACAAAGAATCTGATGTAAAAAAACTCTACGACAAGGCTAGAGAAATAGAAGAACAAATTGTCAATGTAGAATACGAAGGAAATCAATCCAACTTCAAGCGGCTGTTAGAAATAAATGATAAGCTCAATCAAAGACATCAGAACGTAATGATTATTAATTTACCGAAATGTAAGGCAATAACATCCGGCTGGCAATGGTGGGATGACTTATTTGTTGAAAACGGCTTTAGTCAGTGGATATGGGCAAATAGGCAATTACACAAAGAAGCTTTTTTTAATACTGCGGTTTACTGTGTTAATAGGACAGTAGATTTTCATGGTAGCATGGCGTGTATGAATATAATTGTACATGATGATGTTACTAAAAATGATGCAAACCCTTACGAGCTTATTGAGTTTGAAGGGGGATTGTATGCATATATGAGTGGCTCAGAATCGGATGGGGAGTATTGTGATGCTATGTATCATAATATACTAAAATGGCTTAAAGGTACCGGATTTGAATACGATGAAACACGCTATTTTGTGACACAAAGTCCCGGTGAAGGGCATGAAGAAATTAAAAAAGGTCTAGGCTACTTGCAATTCCAGAGATATGTACCAATTAAAATGATTGCAGAAAATAAAATATCGACAACAAGCCCTAATAAATATTGCGGAACAGAGGTTATAAAAAAATTCTTTACCGCTTTTCATAAAAAATTTGGAGCAAATCTTGAAAGACGATTTACTGACTTTGATTTTGATAGGTGTGAAAAAAATTCTGCCCATATATCTTATATGGTCGAACGAGATGTTAAACCAGGGGTATCGGTTGTATTTGAAGTAAATGCCGACGAACATGACCCATGTATTTTTGTAGGGTTTGGAATGGTAAAAAGTGAAGAGCAGACATACTTTGGAGACAAAGAAATTGTTAATGATTTACGAGAACATTATGGTATTGTCGAGAAAAAATCTTCTGACTGGATGATATGCTTCGACTATCTTATGTTTGAGGGAGAAGAAATAAAGTTGATAAACTCGGATGGAGGTTATGGCAATTATTTAAAATTGTTTGATGCCGAAAAGTTCGATAAAATTGTTGATAGTGCAGTTGAACAGGCACGAAATCATTTTACCAAGATAAAGCCGAACCTTTATGTGCGTTAATACTTTCGTAAAAAAGCTGGGAATTTAGCTCCCAGCTTTTTTATTTTGTATTATTTTAAAGCATTGTAGCAATTTCAGCCGCAACACGAGCATTATTAAACACCAAAGCCTTATTAGCCAAGACACTTTTACCTTCAGTAATTTCGCAAAGCTTTGATAATAAAAACGGAGTAGATTCTTTTCCACGTATGCCCTTATCAAAAGCTTCCTTTACAGCCGCATTTACTTTTTCCTCAATAAAATCATAATCAAGCTCTGCTTCTTCCGGTATAGGATTACATACTAAAATACCACCGTTTAAACCAAGTTCATGAGAAGTTTTAATCATACCTGCAATCGCCTTAGTTGAAGACATATTATAATCAACTTTTTTACCACTTTTTCTGGTGTAAAAGTTGGGGAAGTCATCTGTTTTGTAGCCTATAACAGGTACCCCGGCTGTTTCAAGGTATTCTAAAGTTAGTGGAATATCCAAAATTGATTTTGCCCCGGCACACACAACAGCAACTTTTGTTTGTGCAAGCTCTTCAAGGTCAGCGGAAATGTCAAAAGTGGTTTCAGCGTTTCTATGGACTCCGCCAATTCCACCCGTTGCAAAAATTTTAATCCCTGCCATTTCTGCAAACATCATTGTTCCTGCTACTGTTGTAGCTCCATTTGCTTTTTGGGAAATTAAAGCAGCTACATCACGCCTTGAACATTTATTTATGCCTTTTGTACTTGCTAAAAATCCAATTTCATCAGAACTAAGCCCGATTTTTATTTTACCGTTTAATATTGCAATTGTTGCCGGTGTTGCTCCGGTTTCTCTTATAATTTTTTCGCAAGTTTTTGCTGTTTCAAGATTTTCCGGATAGTTAAAACCATGTGAAATGATTGTTGATTCCAAAGCAACAACAGGTTTGCTACTATTTATAGCTTCAGAAACCTCTCTACTTAGCTCCATATATTCCATCATTTATTCTCCTTTCAGAAATTAAGGGACTTACAGTGCTTTTGCTCATTAATGCTTCATATGCCATTGCATGTGAAAATTTTAATGTTTCTTCAGCACTTTTTTTCTTTAAACTTGAGTAAACAATTCCTGCCATTAGTGCATCTCCTGCTCCTGTTGCATTTACCGGGTCAATTGGAGTGGGCTTGTGACGCAGTTCTTCTGTTTGTGTTTTATAGAATACACCTTCCGACCCAAGAGAAATTACAATACGTTTTAGCCCCTGCAATAAGAGATATTCTGCTGCTATTTTTAATGAATTTTCATCTATTATTTCCATTCCTGTAATTGCTGTTGCCTCAAATTTATTCATTTTTATTGTGTGGAAGCGACCAATAAACTTTTTTAGACGCACTGCTTTTGTTACTGAAATTGCATCAGCAAAAATATCTTTGCCCGGAAACATATCAAGTATTGCTGCAATTTCATTTTCGGCAAGGTTTGTATCAACCACAATAATTTCTGATTTATTAATGGTTGCTGCATGTTCTTTTATATGAAGCATGTTTAACTTTGCCGAATCATCAACTATAGCATGTGCCATCTCACCATCATTGTCTAGGATTGCAATATAAATAGAACTTGCTCCGCCACTTATCACTTGACACAATGAGGTATCAATTCCAACTTCGTTGCAAACCTCCAAAAGCTGTTTACCAGTGTTATCAGTTCCAAGAGCAGCTACTAGTTTCACATTTGTGCTTAGCCTTGCAAGGTTTTCGGCAATGTTACGCCCTACCCCACCACAAGACTGAAAAGCTTTGCCCGGATTTGAATCCCAATTTATAAGCCTGGAGTTTGATTTGGCGATAATATCCATTATTGCAGCACCAATTACTGTTACATATGACATAAAAACCTCCATAAGAACAAGAGCATGCCAAAGGCACGCTTTGTTACCAGCCGAAAAGCTGGAAACTGTTAGCAGCTTCCTAGCATAATATAAAAATGAGCCTATTCTATTAACTAGGCTCATTTTTATTATTTGTTTAAAGCGCGAAACCAGATTCGAACTGGCGACCCTCGCCTTGGCAAGGCGATGCTCTACCACTGAGCCATTCGCGCATTAAATATGAAACTGAAGCGGGTAGAGGGAATCGAACCCTCGTATCTAGCTTGGAAGGCTAGTGTTCTACCATTGAACTACACCCGCACAAAAACTTTACTGCCCAGAGACGGAATCGAACCGCCGACACGAGGATTTTCAGTCCTCTGCTCTACCATCTGAGCTATCTGGGCGTAAATGCTTTAACTCGGGTGTACATTAAACCCTTACGAGCGAAGATAAGTATAAACCATAAGATAATGTCCGTCAATAGTTTTTTAAAAGAAATTTATTTTTTTATGTGAACAGGAAAGTTTGCTATAAACTTTTTTGAAAAAAACATTAATTAGTGCTATAATTTTCATGTTCTAAGATTATGTCTAGTTAAAGGTGAGATTTATGCCACGAAAAGCCCCGGTTAAACCAGCACTCAAACGTGAAACCCCGATAGAGAAAGAAATACCGCAAACACTTCATAAAGAAGTAAAACTTATTGCAATGGCAGCAGGAGGGATTTTGCTTCTTATTGCTGTGTTTATTCCGGGCGCAGCAGGATTTATAGGACATTTTATTCGCAACTTCCTTGTTGGTACGCTTGGTTTTGGTGCATTTATTTTACCAATTAGCCTTATTAGTACTGCAATTTTTACTATGATAACAAAACGGGCAAAAATTCCTTTTGTTCAGGCTATTTTTGTGTTTTGGTTTTTTATTTCATTGTTACATATTATAAACCCTCATTATGCCTCGGGCATTGGTGTTTTTGAGTATTTGCGTGCAGTTTATGTTGATGGGGAAATTTTTGGCGGTGGCATTATGGGAGCTATCCTTGGGGATATTTTACGGAGCTTGATTGGTACTGTTGGCTCTGTGATTATTCTTTCTGCTGCCATTATCATTTTGCTTGTATTGGTTACAGGACGTTCGTTTTTAAACTTCATTGGAAAAAGTGCTAAAACTGCTAAGGAATATTATGATGAGCGGTCTTCTATTGTTTATGAGGATGAGGAAGAAGAAAATTATGAAGAAGACCCAGCTCCTCGTGGAGCAAGAAAACCTCGTAAAGGACAAAAACATGCACCTTCTTTTGCTGATGACAAAAAGGGGGTAAAACTTTTTAATATAACAAAAGAAGAAATGGATGAAATTGATGATAGTCAAAGAGTAATATTAGTTCCCGAGGAACTTGAAGAGCTTCATCAAGAAAGGCTTTCTAAAAACCCTATTTTTGCTAAGCGTGAATCAAAGCCCAAGGTACGTGTAGCAAAATCCGGGTTTGTAAACAATCCTGATGATATTTTTTCTCATGAAGAAGATGTCGATTATTATGAGCCAATAATCCATACCGGTGATTATCATGACGCACCTGTAAAAATGGGGAAAGTTTTATCTTTTAGCAAACCCCAAGATATTCGAGATGAAATATATGAGGAAGATGAAGTATATGAAGACGAATACGATGATGATTTTATAGAAAATGAATATGACGAAGATAACTACCCTATCGAAGCTTATGAAGATGAACTATTTGAAGACGAAAATGAACCGCAAGACGGTCCAATTATAAAAGGTCTTGTTGACGGTGCGGAATCTGTAAATAAAACTATTCCTATGTATGCGGATGACGACGAAGAAGCTCTTTTGGAATACGATGAATACGCTAACGCAAGTATAAAAAACGAAAAATCAACTTCTATCCCATCATCTTCGGACTATGAAAACTATGAACTGCCCCCCATTGAATTTCTTGGAAAAAATGAAAAAACAGGAGTTAGTGCAGAATCTCATGCACAAATTATAGAAAACTCTCGTATTTTAGAGGAAACCCTCCGAAGCTTCAAAGTTGAAGCAAAAGTTGTTGAAGTAAGTGTTGGACCTACAGTAACCAGATATGACCTATCTCCCGGACCTGGCGTAAAGGTTGCTACAATAGCGAACCTTTCAAATGACCTTGCTTTAAGCCTTGCAGCGCAGGGGATTCGTATTGAAGCCCCAATCCCCGGAAAATCCGCTGTTGGTATAGAAATTCCTAACAAAGACCCACAGGGTGTATTTTTGCGTGAAATAATTGAAGATGATAGCTTTGAAGCATTTCCTTCAAAATTAGCTTTTGCAGTAGGCAAAGATATTGCCGGTGAGCCGGTCATTACTGACATTGCACGTATGCCGCATCTACTCATTGCAGGTGCAACAGGCAGCGGAAAATCTGTTTGTATAAACACACTTATTGCAAGCTTATTGTATAAAGCACGCCCAGATGAGGTTAAGCTTTTAATGATTGACCCAAAAGTTGTTGAACTCAGTGTCTACAACGGGATTCCGCACCTTTTAATACCCGTTGTTACCGACCCTAAAAAAGCCTCGGGTGCTTTAAGCTGGGCAGTTGCAGAAATGGAAAAACGCTACAAGGATTTTGCCGAAACCGGATGTCGTGAGCTTAAAGGCTACAATAGGTATATGATTGAAAACGATGGGCAGGAAATCCCTCAAATCGTAATAATTATTGACGAACTTGCAGACCTCATGATGACTTGCAAAGGTGAGGTTGAGGACTCAATTTGCCGCCTTGCCCAAAAAGCCCGTGCTGCCGGAATCCACCTTATTGTAGCGACACAACGCCCTTCTGTTGATGTTATAACCGGACTTATTAAGGCAAATATTCCTTCTCGCCTTGCGTTTGCAGTTTCTTCCGGTACAGACAGCCGTACCGTTTTAGATATGTATGGTGCGGAAAAACTCCTTGGCAAGGGGGACATGCTGTTCCTTCCTATGGGGCAAAACAAGCCAATTCGTGTTCAAGGCGGATTTATTTCTGACAAAGAAGTTGAAAACCTTGTTAAATTTCTTAAAGCTCAAGCACCTGTAGAGCATACCACAGAAATGATTCAACAAATCACAATGCCTGGTAAAAAATTAATTGAAGGCGAACTTGACGAACATTTTTATGATGCTGTTGAGTTTTTAATCAGCAAAGGCAAGGGCTCGACAAGTGTATTGCAACGTCAATTTAGAATTGGTTATAATCGTGCGTCACGTCTTATGGACGACCTCCATGCTCGTGGTATTATTGGACCGGAAGATGGTGTAAAACCACGAAAAGTCACCATTACAAGAGAGGAATTTAGGGAGCTTTATGGTAATTGACGGAAAGGCTCATGCAGCAAAAATTCGTGATAATGTAAAAAAAGCTGATATAAAAAACTGTAAACTAGCTGTTGTGCTTGTTGGTGACAATCCGGCTTCACTTACCTATATAAATGTAAAAAAACTTGCATGTGAGGAAGTTGGTTTTCAATTTTTACTTAAACATTTGCCTGAATCATCCACAATAGAAGATGTTTCCCGAGTTATAATCTATTTAAACAACGACAAGACCGTTACCGGCATATTAGTGCAACAACCTATGCCAATACATTTGGATAAATATAAAGTAGTTTCATTAGTTGACCCTAGAAAAGATGTTGACTGTTTGCACCCCTACAATGTTGGACTTGCTTTTGCAGAGCAAGGAACTTTACGCCCTTGTACCCCAGCAGGGATTATGACTTTATTAAAAAACGAAAACATTTCCCTAAAAGGCAAACATGCCGTAATTATTGGACGCAGTGAAATTGTGGGGAAACCACTCGCATTTATGTTTTTGGCAGAAGATGCAACAGTTACAACATGTCATAGTCAAACACAAAACTTACCCGAGATTTGTCGTCAAGCTGATATCTTAGTTGTTGCTGCAGGTTCGCCGGAGTTTATAAAAAAAGATATGGTGAAACCAGGGGCAGTAATTATTGATGTGGGGATAAACCGCCTTCAAGATAGACTTTGTGGTGATGTTGATTTTAATGAATGTGAAGCAGTTGCCTCATATATTACACCAGTCCCGGGAGGGGTTGGACCAATGACAGTTGCTACACTGATGGAAAATTGTTTAAAAGCTTGGAGTTTACAAAATGAGTAATATTTATTTAGTCTCACTTGGTTGCGACAAAAACCGTGTTGACGGTGAAATCATGATTGGCACATTAAGAAATGCCGGATATAGTGTTATTTTTGACCCAAAAGAAGCTGATGTTATTATCGTTAATACATGCGGTTTTATTTCTGATGCAGTACAGGAAAGTATTGATATGGTTTTAGAGCTGGCAGAAAATAAAACAGATGGTAATTGTAAAGCTTTAATTGTTGTTGGCTGCATGGCAAAACGATATGAAGATGAAATTAAAAAAACAATCCCGGAATGTGATGAAACAGTCGGGGTTAACGAATATGATAAAATTGCAGAAGTGGTTAAAAAATATATAGAGCCGCCAAAAGCAAAAAAAATAGAAATCACTGATCCATATCTACAACGCATTGCCGCTCGCAAAGATGATGTTATTCCTCATATTGCATATGTAAAAATTGCAGAAGGTTGTGATAACCATTGTAGTTACTGCACAATTCCGTCAATACGTGGTGGGTATAAAAGCCGCAAGATAGAATCAATTTTAGAAGAATGTAATTTGTTGGTAAAGGAAGGTGTAAGAGAAATAGTACTCGTTGCTCAAGATACCTCTCTTTATGGAACTGATATTTACAAAGAAAAAAAATTATCAGAACTACTGTATAAACTTGCAGAAATTGAAGATTTACAGTGGATTCGTTTAATGTATGTATATCCCGAACACATTACAAAAAAGCTCATAAATGCAATAAAAGACATCAAAAAAGTTTGTAAATACATTGACATGCCACTCCAACACAGCGAAGAGCCTGTTTTATCTCGTATGAGAAGAAACGGAGACAATGACTCACTTTTTAAATTAATCATGTATATGCGGAATGAGATTCCAAACCTTGCCTTGCGTACAACATTTATTGTAGGTTTTCCCGGTGAAACTGCTGGCGACTTTAAAAAACTACAAAATTTCATTAAGGAAGTAGAATTTGACCGCCTTGGTGTTTTCCCATACTCTCAAGAGGAAGGGACTAGTGCTGCCGAAATGCCAGACCAAATTAGTGAAGGTATGAAAACAGCACGTCATAAAAAAATAATGGAACTTCAACAGAAAATCCATTTTGCAGCAGCAGAAAAAAAAGTTGGAAAAGTCCTTTCTGTAATGATTGACGAACATACTAACGGAGAATACATTGGACGAACACAAGCTGACGCATATGAAGTTGATACGATAGTAACATTTACTTCAGAAATAAAATTAAAACCTGGGCAAATTGTAGATGTAAAAGTAACTGCTGCCGAAAATTATGATTTAAGAGGTGTGAAAATTGAATCTGGCAAATAAAATAACTCTCACGAGGGTTATATTAATACCTGCTTTTTTAGTCGTCTTTTTAGCAACACCTTTTCATGAAATAATAAACGCTTGGCTCGCTCTTGTGATTTTTGTTGCAGCAGCCATTTCTGATGCAGTTGATGGTTATGTTGCTCGCAAGTATAAGCTTGTTACAAACTTTGGAAAACTTATTGACCCACTTGCAGACAAGCTTCTTGTTTGCTCCGCTTTAATTGCCTACACTGCAATCGGCTGGCTTCCAGCTTGGGCAGTAATTATTTTAATAAGCCGTGAATTTTACATGTCCGGGCTTAGGCAGCTTGCACTTGAAAAACAACTTGTAATGGCTGCAAGCAATTGGGGCAAACTAAAAACCACAGCACAGCTTACATTAATAATCTACATGCTTGTGCCATTCCCACTTGATATTTTAATTTTTGACGTTGTAATTTTTATCCTCTTGATTCTTACAATAGTATTAAGTCTTTGGTCTGCAATTGATTATACAGCAAAAAATATCTCAATTTTTAAAGATGAAGCGAGGTAGTTTATGAAAGCCCACATTCTTTCAGTTGGAACTGAACTTCTTTTAGGCAATATTGTAAACACAAATGCTGCATTCATTTCTACAGAACTTGCAAAAATTGGAGTAGGAATGTATAACCAAACTACGGTTGGCGACAACCGTGAAAGACTAACTGCTGCAATCAAGTATGCCTTTTTGGAAGCTGATTTAATAATAACAATTGGCGGTCTTGGCCCTACATTAGATGATATTACAAAGGAAACAGCAGCAGAATATTTTAATGAAGAAATGGAGCTGCACAAAGAATCATGGGAGCGTATTAAAACACGTTTTAATAACCGCCCCATGCCAATAAATGTGGAACGCAACGCCCTTGTTCCAACAAATGCTACAATATTTTTAAACGATAATGGAGCTGCACCCGGTATTTGCCTAGAGAAAGACGGCAAAATAATTATTCTACTGCCGGGACCTCCACATGAACTGGAGCCGATGTTTTCAAGCAAAGTGGTTCCTTTTTTATGTAAAAAAACAAATGGCATATTTTTTTCCAAAACGCTAAAAATAATTGGAGTAGCAGAATCCAAAGCAGAGGACATGTTAAAGGATTTAATAGAAAAACAAACAAACCCAACAATTGCACCATATGCAAAAGTTGGAGAAGTACACATTAGAATCACCGCCTCAGCAGAAAATGAAGAATCTGCAAGTTTAATAATTGAACCAATTAAAAACGAAATCTACAAACGCCTAAGTCCAAATATTTATGCAGAAGATGAGATAACACTGGAAGAAAGGGTTTTAACTCTACTAAAAGAACAAAATCATACACTAGCCATTGCTGAATCATGTACAGGCGGCTTAATTTCAGCCGGAATTGTAGACATCCCGGGTTCGTCATTAGTGTATAAAGAAGGATTAGTCACCTACTCTAACGAAGCAAAAATAAGAAGACTTGGCGTAAAAGAAGAAACCCTATCAAACTTTGGTGCAGTAAGCAAAGAAACTGCTGCAGAAATGGCAGAAGGTGCTGCAATAACCAGTGGTACAACAGTAGGCATTTCCACGACAGGAGTAGCAGGTCCAGATGGCGGAACACCGGAAAAACCTGTAGGTCTTGTTTACATCGGCATTTATATAAAAGGAAAAGGTGTAGAAACATCTGCTTTTAACACAACAGGAAGCAGAAATGAAATACGACAAAGAGCAGCAAAACAAGCATTGGACATGCTTCGCCTAAAGCTTAGTTAAATTTTGAGCTGAAAATTGTAGGATTAAACAGTATCATTGCAGCAAAACATGTAATACAATAGTCGTAATAATTGTTTAAGAATGGAGCGCAGACATGCCTAAAAAAGCAAAAGAATCAAAAAAAGTAAAAGAAGTAGAAGTTTTCAACTCGCCTTCAGCTAAGGAAGAGGCTCTACATAGTGCCTTAGCTAACATCGAAAAGCAATTTGGTAAGGGCGCAGTAATGAAAATGGGAGAAAAACTAGGCAACCAAGACATTCCAGTTGTAACAACAGGAATACTTAGCATAGACGTAGCTTTGGGTATAGGAGGTGTGCCAAAAGGAAGAATTGTAGAAGTTTACGGTCCGGAATCTTCCGGTAAAACAACACTTGCACTTCATCTTGTTGCAGAGTGTCAAAAAGCCGGAGGTATTGCAGGCTATGTAGACGCTGAACATGCCCTTGACCCAATTTATGCTAAAAAACTTGGCGTAAATACAGACGAGCTATATATTTCTCAGCCGGACGATGGGGAACAAGCTCTTGAAATAGCAGAAGCAATGGTACGTTCTGCCGCAATTGACATTGTTGTAGTTGACTCTGTAGCAGCCCTTGTACCAAGAAGTGAAATTGAAGGTGATATGGGGCAAAGCAGTGTTGGTGTACAAGCAAGACTCATGTCACAAGCACTAAGAAAGCTCACAGGTATCACACACAAGACTAACTGCATAGTAATTTTCATTAACCAGTTGCGTGACAAAATTGGTGTAACCTACGGCTCACCGGAAACAACAACCGGTGGACGAGCTCTAAAATTTTATGCCTCTGTAAGGATAGATATTCGTGGAGCTGAGGCAATAAAAGTTTCGGAACAAATTGTTGGTAAGCGTACAAAAGTTAAAATTGTAAAAAACAAAGTAGCACCACCGTTTAAAACATGTGAAGTCGATATCATGTTTGGGGAGGGCATCTCAAAAACCGGTGACCTTCTTGACCTTGGAGCACAAATTGATGTAGTTAAAAAAAGTGGTTCGTGGTTTTCCTATGGTGAAACTCGCTTGGGTCAAGGCCGTGAAACGGCAAAGAATTATTTAAAAGAAAACCCGCAAGTTTGCCGTGAAATAGAGAATAAAGCACGTGAACATTTTGGTATGAAAACCCTTGAGGCACTTGAATCGCCTACTAATTTTATAGAAGTAAACCCGGAAGAACTTGCAAAAGTAGTTATTGACGATGGTGATGACACCCTAGACATTGAAATAATGGACATGGAGGATGAAGACTAATGCAAAGACCCTTTGGAGATATTAAAATTTTTGCAGCAAGTGCAAACCAAAAACTAGCAGAAGACGTAGTACAGCACCTAGGCATACGCCTTGGAAAATCTAAAACAGGTAAGTTTTCTGATGGTGAAATAAACATGAGAGTAAACGAGACTGTCCGTGGCGATGATGTTTTTATTATCCAATCAACATCACCACCGGTAAATGATAATTTAATGGAACTTCTAATAATGACGGACGCAATGCGTCGTTCGTCTGCCGGGCGTATTACAGCTGTTATCCCATACTTTGGTTATGCAAGACAAGACCGTCGTGCAAAAAGCCACGACCCAATTTCTGCAAAGCTTGTAGCTGATATGATAACATCAGCCGGTGCAGACAGAATCCTTTCAATGGATTTACATTGCCCACAAATACAAGGTTTCTTTAATATTCCAATGGATCACTTGCGTGGAATTTATATGTTTGCCAATTATTTCATGAAGGGTATAGTAGATTTAAACGAAGTTGTCGTAGTTGCGCCAGACTTTGGAAGCGTAACCCGTTGCGATGACTTTGCCGCAATGCTTGATGTGCCGCTTGCAGTAGTTGATAAACGCCGTCCAATGGATAACGTGAGCGAAGTTGCAAACTTTATTGGCTGCGTTGAGGGCAAGATAGCAATACTTGTTGACGACCAGCTTGCAACAGGCGGCTCACTTTCAAATGCTGCAAAATCATGTGTTGAAAATGGCGCAAAAGAAGTTTATGCATGTGTAACCCACCCGGTACTTTGTGGAAATGCTATTGAAACAATTGAGAAGTCTTTAATCAAAAAAGTTTTGGTACTAGATACGATTGAAGTATCAGATGAAAAACGTCATGAAAAAATTGAAGTCCTGCCTGTAGGTGAGTTTTTAGCTGATGCAATAAGATGTATACATGACAGCCAAAGTATTGGCAACTTGTTTAAGGTCTATAACGCCTACAACAGGGATAGGTAAAAGATTTGTTTGGTTTAGATATCCTTATAGCAAAGGGGCGAGCTTTTGCAAAAAGCTCGCCTCTTTCTTTACGTTATGGTGTTGAAGCTTTGCTCTGGTCAGGTGCTGTGCATATTGCCGTAAACAACAATAATTTGTTTGCACAACGTCTTGGTGCAACCGAGTTTCAGCTTAGTATGCTGCAATTTTTGCCGCAAATCATTATGCTATTTTTACTAGTTCCGGCAGGGTTTTTTGCAGATAGTTTAACAAATAAACGTCGAATGATTGCTGCTGCGCTCGTTTTTGTTTCTATTTTTTATGCTCTTGCAGGCGGCTCGGCATTTATTCCGGTTGCTGCGGTTTATTTTTTTATAGTTTTTTTATCTCTTTCAAATGTTGCGCTTGGTATGTATAACTTATCCTGGTTTGCCTACTTTCCTGAAGTTGTACCGGATAATCTGGAAGCTTATGAAAACAGAAACAGCGTATTAACTTTCCGTGCAAGAGTAACTATGATTGCAGGGTTTATAATACCCCTTGCTGTTGGTTTAATTCTAACATCAATCCCAAGTGATAGTGGAAAAATTGCAGCACATCAAGTTTTTTATATAATTGCTGCTGTTTTAATTTTGTCAAACGCATTTCATTTCAAAAGATTTACTGCCATAAATCCGGCACCACCAAAAAGAGTTAATTTTGACGAAATAAAAACTGCAAGCAAAAGATTAATTAAAAACAAACCTTTTATCATATTTACAGTAATGATTTTGTTTTTCCACATGACATGGCACGCTGATTGGACATTGTATTTTATTGGTCAAGCAAATTATCTTCATTTGAATGAATTTATGCTTAGTATTACACCGGTAACAGCTACTGTTGCTCAACTTTTGACATTAAAGTTTTGGAGCAAAAACAACACCCGCCAAGGAATTGAAAAACCTCTTGCATATGGTATGATGGGGTTGGCACTATGTCCGCTTGCAATAATTATTGGATTAACTCTCCCCGGAAATTTTGGGATTATTGCATTTTTTACTCTTCATTTTATAGGGCATTTGGCTTTTGCAAATATAGCACTCAATACCTTCCAGTGTTTACTAAAAGTTGTTGATGATGAGTATAGAAGTTTTTCTATTTCGATTTATACATGTTTTATAACTCTTTCAAATGCAATAATGCCCGTTGTTGGCGTTGCACTTTATCACCAACTTGGCATTATAAATACATTTGTTATTCTATTTGCCGCAAGAATTTTGGCAGGGGTTCTTTGGCTTATACGAGTTAAGCACTCTAAGCCAAAGGAAGAGGCTATTTAATCTATTCTTACTTTTTTACGCTGGCTAATTATTCCTGCAACATATGGTTCAAGCTTACAACGAGCAAAGTCTTTCCTGTCGCTTTGAGCAAAAATTGCTTTAAGGCTTGCTTGTTTAATTTCAATAGTTTCTGTCAACTCGTTTATTTCCGCTTCGCTAAGCAAATATTCCTGTGAAAGATTAGCGAACTCATCATTAAATATTTCCATCATGTCCTTTGTATCGTCTTTAATAAAGGCACTGATAATTTTTTCCCAAATCATGCCAAGAGTTCCCCCAAATATACCAGCACCAATTAACCCGGCAATAATCCCTAAAAATGCATTTTCAATAAGCACAAGCTGAGTTGACTGTGTACCAAGCATCCAGCCAACTGTTCCGCCCAATGTCATCATTATTGCAAGCACTGCATTTATTAAAAACTGCTTTTTGGAAATACGTCTACGGACTAAATTTACTGTATCAACTGCAAGAAGCACAACAGCCGAAAGTATGCGAGTGATTGCATTAGCCCTCAAAAGTTCAAACGCACTTCTTAATATTACCCGTGGACCAGCATGGAATATGTTAAATAAGATTTTTGCAGCTTTTGGTCCTGCTATACGTACAATATCATCCGGGCTTGTAAGCATTTTTTTCTTTTTTGTATTTAATTTGCATGTTTCTTTGTCGGGAAGTTTTGGACAAGTTAAAGTTGCCGCATTGTCCAAGGCTTCTTTTTTACCATCACCATTCCAAAGAGAGAGAGCATAACAACAAACATAACTTATACCCTTGGGATGAGTACAAGTTATATCTTTACGGTTTAGCTTAATTTCTTCTACAAGGTGCTGCTCAGCAATAACAGTGGCCTGGGCGTAAGTAAAAAGCCCTGGTTTAATTTTATCACAAAGCAGCGGTGATTTATCTTCTTTTAACTTTACATACTGTTCAGGCGGAATTTCAATAGCATCAACTTTATCTTTATCAAGAAATTTTTTAAGCTCCTTGTTTAAACGTACTTCACTAGTATAAAAACATCTTATGTTTTTCATGATATCACCTCAGGTTTATGATATAATCTTACCTGAATATTAGATTTTGTCAAAAGTAAAATTAAACTTCTTGCAAAAATGGAGGAAAATATGATAAAAAAATATTGGAAAGTAATATTAACATCAATTACAACTCTTGCAGCAACGGCAATAGGAGTTTATTTTATTTTTATACATTCATCAGATTCAAATAGCGAAACACTTCTTGCAATAGTACCCGACATTGATATTAATGAACCTGAGCCTACGCCATCACCCACACCTGCTCCTACACCAAGCCCAACACCTGAACCGACTCCTACTCCGGAACCAACCCCTACTCCAATACATACAGCCCGTTTAGCCTTCGTTGGAGATATAATGAAACATCGTGAACAGCTTATTGCTGCTCGTGTTTCAGATGGAGTTTATGATTTTAACTACAAGTTTAGATACATTGCACCATATATCCAAATGGCTGATTTTGCAATTGGAAATCTTGAAACTACACTAGTACATTATGATTTTCGTGGGTGGCCACTTTTCCGCTCACCACGGTCTTTTGCAGAGGCCATATTAAATGCCGGTTTTGACATGGTTACAACAGGAAATAACCATAGCTTTGACGCTTTTGTCCCCGGAGTGAGGTCTACAATTGAAATTTTAAATGATGTTGGTTTAGGTTTTACAGGCACATTTTTGGAACCGGAAGACAGATACGAAGTGACAATGGTTGAAGTAAACGGGTTTACTTTTGCTTTAATCAATATGACAATGCACACAAATGCAATTGACTTAGGTTTCTACAATTATATGGTTAAGATTATTTATCACGATTTAATTGAACAAGCCACAATTGATTATGAACTAATTTACGATAGTATACAACGTGCAAGAGCATTAAACCCCGACTTTATAGTAATGCTCCCCCATATTGGAATCGAATATTACGGCACAATGAATCGTGCCGGTGGTGGTCATCAATGGGACTTTTTTAACTATTCAGATACTCGTTGGTACAACTGGATGAGGACATATCATTTTATGTTAGAGTCCGGTGCAGATATTATTATGGCACATCATCCACACACACTTCTTCCGGCTGAGTTTGTTTATATAACTGAACCAGATGGTACAGTAAGACGGACTTTTATAGCTTATTCTATGGCAAACTTTGTTTCAGCCCAACGGACCCAACCTCGTGAAGCCAGTGCCGTATTTTATTTAGACTTTGAAAGAATTGGTGATGATGGTGTAGCCACAATTTCAGGAGCTTCTTATGTACCAATTTGGGTGCGTGCCGTTGACGCAACAAATCCAGGCAGACAAGATTTTACAATAATGCCTATAACCCAAACATTATCAAGAGTGCAGGAAGGAAACCATGAGGATTTGCGCCCACAAGATATTGAAAGAATGAGACAAGTCCAGCTTGATGTAACTCATATGCTTTCAGGCGAACCAATTCCCGAAGAATACATGCAGCCTGAATATGAAATAACCAGATACAGGAACATTGAGGAAGTTCCCGGATTGCCACTTTGGGGTACTTTGCCTTGGAGATAAAAATAAACTTTTTTCTTGACGGTACTATAAACATGTGAGACAATTCAAGAGTTGTGTCCGTAGCTCAGGGGATAGAGCGTTCGCCTCCGGAGCGAAAGGCCGTAGGTTCGATTCCTATCGGACACACTCATTTAAAAATCCGAATATATACTTGGTATATTATCCGGATTTTTTATGTGCCAGGAAACTGCTCCGCAAACTTTTTTATTATAAAGCAAAAAAAACCCTCCTAAAAAATAGGAGGGAAAAAATAGGAGATGGTTCCATGGAGGTGAAACCAACCTGGTATTGTAAGAAATTGATTCATCTGGGACTCGAACCCAGGACCCTTTGATTAAAAGTCAAATGCTCTACCGACTGAGCTAATGAATCATATTTATAAAGGTGGATAATGGGACTCGAACCCACGGCCTCCAGAGCCACAATCTGGCGCTCTAACCAACTGAGCTACACCCACCATGTAACAACATGAATTACATAAACTTAATCCTGCAAATACAATTTTGCAAGACGTTTATTTACATAATAGACTTCGATTGTACCTGAAGGGATTCGAACCCCTGACCCACGGCTTAGAAGGCCGTTGCTCTATCCTGCTGAGCTACAGGTACATCTAGACGCAAGTTTTGCCTAGTAATTTTTTATACATCAAATTATTATAATGTTTATCAGATAACAAACATAAAATTAATGCTAAAAATCCCAAGCCATAAAACATTCCGCTTACAAAACATACGAAATTGCTTTCAAATAATCTACTGACATTTATTCCTATTACGAAAAACAACAATGCTAATTTAAACTCTAGCCTATTAACATTCATGTTATTCCTCCCAAAAAGAAAATCGGGGTACAAGGATTCGAACCTTGGACCTCCTGGTCCCAAACCAGGCGCGCTAGCCAAACTACGCTACACCCCGATGAATTTAAAAAGATAAATACCGCACCCTTTGGGTACGGTGCACTTAAAAACTCAATACAGAGAAAGAAGGAAGCTAACATAATGGACTTTGGTAAGCTAAACCAAGAAAATTGGTCAAGCCCTCGACCTATTAGTACGAGTCAACTGAACATGTTACCATGCGTACATCTCTCGCCTATCAACCTTGTAGTCTACAAGGGGTCTTACTCGCTTTTAGCGATGGGGGATCTAATCTTGAGGACGGCTTCACGCTTAGATGCCTTCAGCGTTTATCCGTTCCAGACTTGGCTACCCTGCCATGCACTTGGTATGCAACAGGTACACCAGCGGTCTGTCCATCCCGGTCCTCTCGTACTAAGGACAGAGCCTCTCAAATCCCCAACGCCCATGACGGATAGGGACCGAACTGTCTCACGACGTTCTGAACCCAGCTCGCGTACCACTTTAATGGGCGAACAGCCCAACCCTTGGGAGCTTCTTCACCCCCAGGATGTGATGAGCCGACATCGAGGTGCCAAACTTCGCCGTCGCTGTGAACGCTTGGGCGAAATCAGCCTGTTATCCCCAGGGTAGCTTTTATCCGTTGAGCGATGGCATTCCCAC
>Ga0131853_10003372_pt1 | contig 28684 bp, 26 predicted proteins | sample TergutLab28metaG_FD_92764 | JGI IMG/M metagenome (GOLD analysis project Ga0131853, IMG submission 92764) | Labiotermes labralis P1 segment gut microbial communities from Petit-Saut dam, French Guiana - Lab288 P1 (version 2) (version 2) | ecosystem: Host-associated > Arthropoda: Insects >...
TGAATAATGGGAAGTGGAATGGGGGGATACGAAAAAAAAAATCTCAACAAAAAAGATTCACAAACATCGAGGAAAACCCCCCCCCCCCCCACTAACGTTACCATAATCCATCAGGTTATTCAGGAGTCCAAATTTTATGGAAGACCCAACACTTCCTTCCCATATCCATGCAAACAGCACAAAAACATACAAATTTCTTAAAGTGGTTAAAGACAAATACTGAAACCCACAATGTACATGGTAGCTGCATTCCCAAGGGCAACAACATAACACGATGTCAAGGAACTTCGAAACTTTTGTTACTCTTTCAATTTTATGGACTTCAATTTTAACTGAAAAAACACACACTTCAATAAAGTTTAATACCACTTATTTTAGATATTCACTGGTCGTATATTTTGTTCTCATATTTAAAGTAACTATACTCTCACCATCACTGTGAGGGGGGGAGGCTCATGAGTAGTTTGCACTAAGTCACACTTAACAAGGTCAAGTGTTGTCTCTACCGCAAACACTACCAGATTAATGTTAATATTCAATGACATTAAGTGTAATTACGAATGTCAGAAGAAACACAAAAGCCTTTCAAAAATCTATTAGTATTCTTGTAAAATTATTTAAGTATAATGATTCAGGATACAGACATTATTGAGTAATTAATTATACATAAACTCCTAAAATGAAAACATTTGGAAGTGCAAAATATGATCATGTGCTCACAAGACACAAGTTGGTACAAAAGACTTTTACAGTGAAAAACTTCCTTCTTAAGAATTCTTGTATTTCAAGCTTCCACACTGCTAAGTTAGTAAACAAGACAGGTGAAGTACATATAACGTAACAGTAAGGCACATTCATTCAACCACTGTAGTACTGGAAAAGATATAAGTATTACATATTCTGCATGTGTGTTCGTAGCCTTAAGTATCCAGCATGCAATGCACATGCGCTGTATTATATCGTCATCTGGGGCCTGCCTGGTTCTACAATATTCTTCAACATGACCTCACAAATGGCACGATTTTCAAGAGGAAAATAACGGACACAAAATGTGTGTTTTGATTTTCTCTAAGAACAGCTGAGCTAGAAGCAATCAAAAACATATATTGGTCTTCATGTAAAGTACCTGTTACTCTTGTCTGATTTTAATGAAACTTGAATTTTCTTGTCAGACTTTCAAAATACCTGAATATCAAATTTCATGAAGAGCCATCCAGTGGGAAACCAACTGTTCCATACGGACCAACGGACAGACATCACGAAGTCAACAGTCACTTTTTGCAATTTTATGACTGTGCCCAAAAAAGGTTTATACACTGCCACCAACAAATTATGAATCAACCATGTTATTGTAGAAGTGCTGCACAGTTTATCTTTTTTTTTCTGTATAGAAACTTGCAAAAATATACTGCATTCACAAAGCAGATCATAAAGGAATCTACATTCAAATGCAACTAATTTTATTTAGAAAGTTTTGGTTTTTACACTTACCTGCTCAAAATATCCCCAAAATAAGTCAGCTAATATAAAAAATGCAACATATAAGCTTCTGCAACTAATGTGTATACATTTATTTACCACAAAAACTCTAATTTTAACCTATGTTGACCATGATCCTTTTTCAGAATTTACCACAGAAACTCTAATTTTAACCTGTGTTGACCATGATCCTTTTTCAGAATAAAGTTAACATATTCACTGCCACGACCCACACTAAAATTATACCTACTAGGCCAGAAATATTTTCCCACAAGAAATGGGTTTTTTAAATATAGAGCATTCGAAATGAAAAAGAAGATACACAATACATGATCACTGAATGTTTTGATTCTTGCAAGCTCTGACTAACTACAGTTAAAATGTAACTGCATTCCAGTGACATGTGTTCAAGAAAATGACACTCACATATACAATGGCACCTTATCACCAGATAGGATTGGAATGGCATGTGATAAACTTTCAACCTGTCAAGTGATGGGAAAGGCTGTGCACGCGTCAAAATACAGTGGTACCAGTTTTTAAATAGTCTTCCACAGAAAAAGAAAATTGGGTTCTTCAAGGCAACCAAGTTACAAACAAAATAACATAGTAATTAACGAACTTGATGCACAAAATCTTGTTTTATAATAAGTTTATTAAATGCCTCCACATGTTTCGAGCACTATGTGCTCGAAACATGTGGAGGCATTTAATAAACTTATTATAAAACAAGATTTTGTGCATCAAGTTCGTTAATTACTAGGATTAATCTGAGATGCACAGACAGCAAAACATCAAAAAACAAAATAACGTAAAAGATAAAGAGAATTTGCTGCAGTTGTGATACCTACTTCATAATGGCAATTCAACATACATCACCACACACCTAGCTGTGAAACAGGGCACGCAACCTAGAATGAAATTACACTCCTACAGCCGTAATCACTATTAGTCACTTTAAGAAAAATATGAAATACTAACCCTGAATCATCAAAAGGATAGCTGGCAACAACTGCTCCTCCATGCAGATTTCCTGACAAAACAAAAGGGTTGGACACAATCCATGTCATCATAGCAACTGTCTCATTCTGCCGTCCATCAAGAATACTTCCATTTGATGCATCCATGTCAAACTGGTCTGGAAAGTCTCTGTTCAAATCAACACCATTGGCGTTCACCCTTCCTTCAAATCCTGAAGCAGAATCGCACAATCCTTCCTGTATACAAATAGCAATGTAAATAAGAATCAAGCCTTCTAGGACATTATGCCATGCAGGCAGGTCAGAGGTTACTGACATTTCAAACAGTAAAACAGCCTTCATTTGCACGCTTCTTTGAAACAGCAGTAACTGCTTACCAACCTATGTGCCAGAACAGCCCAAAAGATTTAAAGATTCAGTAACACCACTGTGAGAACCTCACATCTTGTACAAGTAATGTAATTCATTCACCATAAACATTTCAAAATATCAGAATACTTCTTTTCCAGAATTATCAGTGCAGGATGAACAATTCTTGCTCAGGTTAAGATGGTACAACAGAATATTCTGTTTGTACACTACAGGAGTAGCCTAGAACTATCAGGGAATTCTCCAGCAAAGTGACAGTGTTTACAGTTCTATAGGGAAATTATTTTTCTTACAACTGTTGCTAGTCACTTGCCTTCAGCTTGCTTAACTTTAAAACTTTTCAGCATAATGAACAATGTGTCTGTTAGATGTGATATGTGAATGCAAGGCAAAGACAACATTTCTAACACCTTCTTCAACATTTATATGACTCACATTCACATATGCAAACAACCCTCCCCCCCCCCCAAAAAAAACCACCCCTAGAAATTGTTTTTATATATTTAGACAGCAAGGAAATCAACTGTATAATTAAGACATGCTGCATAATCTCCATTTCAATCTCAATAAAATTCCAAAGTTTCTTGTAAACAATGTGCAAAAATTAAAATACCAATCCAATCACTTGTTAAATGTGATGAGGAAAAACCTCATGTTAATTGCACTGTACCTAACTATGTGGAGCCTGGCTCTCATCAAACAGGAGGAGCAGGGAGTGCTTCACTGCTTGCTATCCCACCAAATGGCCTGTGAATACTGATGTATGTTGTCTAATAAAATGACGTGCCCATGCATGCACAAATACCTCAAAAAACTTCATCATGTAAGAGAAGCAAAATTTATGATTCAACATTTTAATGTAACCACCAGGAACAGCTTGTCAATAGTGGCTGGGCCCCATCAACATTTCACACTGTGATGTATAAAAATATCTCATGAATTTCTTCTCTGTTTGCCTTCAGTAAGACAAAAAGCAATATGAGGGATTTTTACTCTGTTAACATTGTGTATGACATTTAAATTTAACGTTAGTCATCCCGAAGTGTTTATCTATACATATAAAGTATAACATATCAGTCAAAAACACAACAGTTTTATTACATAAAATGCTATTTTAGGGCAACATGTTTCGACTCCGAGTCATCTTCAGGCCCTCTAGGGTATAGAACCAAGGTTAACAATGTGTAAAGTGCATTCTGGGATCCCAAATGCTTACAACAGTCAAAGCATGTGGCCCTAAAACAGCATTTTATGTAATAAACCTGTTGTGTTTTTTAATGATATGTTATACTTTATATGTATATGACATTTAAAGGTTCTTCAAAATCTGCAAATATGCTGGATGAAAGAAATATGTAACAATCCTTCTCTCAAAGTCCCTAGCATTAGCATTGTTCTCCTTCTAAGCTGCTTTCACATGCTTATGGTGCTTCACAGATGTCATGCCTTCTGTTTGCAAACCTGTTCCATTACTGCCTGGGCTGGAACACAGGGACCCATCATAAAACACCGTTTGTGTTTAAGTATCACCACTTCCCTAGTCATTTGATCTCCCTCCCTGTACAAATATAGTTCCAAAGCTGAAGGAACACAAATTACCACACTGAATATTGCATTATGTGCTTCTTGACACAAGGACTAAAGTTACCCTTTTAAATATGAGTATTTAAACTGTAACACAAATTTTCCTTTCTTTCATTAAATGTAAGCCCTGGAGGAAGGATGTACATTTTATTTGGTCCTCGCCCCAGTTGCTCAGATGGACACTATCTGCTACTGGTAATAGATAAAAGATAAAGTACATCTAACCCTATTACATGCGATGACAGCACAGGTAAAGCTCTACACTTTCTTAACCTCTGCACTAGATGGTAACGGGTTGGTCACTGCCAAGTCCCAACTATTTCATGCCTAGGAAGAGAGACCTGGAATCCACCACACAGGAGGCTGAGTACCCCATTATGAGTTGCCATACCAACTACAGTATTTACACATCAGTGGTAGGTGTAACATATGTACTGCTAAGTTGTGGCATGCAATTTGTTTGGGGTGTACAGGAAATCATTCAGAAAGAGGACTGAAAACACAGACACTGACTGTAATGTATCCGACGGTTAAGGTAAGCAAGCAAGGCATCCTGGGAACTAAATGTTCTTGGGCCAAATGCCGTAATTTCTCAGATAGCTTGGGTACTGCAATTTGTGTGTGTGTGTGTGACTGTGTTGTGTGCACAATCCCAATGCAACAAGGTAAAATATATGAGACATAACAAGTAGCCACGAATGTATGTTATAGCTTCAGTAATGTCACAACACACTGTATGGGTAAAAAAAAAAAAAAGGTAGTAGTACCAGTTGTTGGCTCTAAAAGATTAACTTGTTATTCATTCAAAGCCAAGTTTTTCTTACCCGAGAAGCTTCATAACCATCTGGATTTAGAGACGGCATGAGAAATATGTCCGTTGTATTAACAAGGCGAGTCACCCTTGCATCAGACCCGTAATTTTCCAGTAGATACTGAGCCAAGAACATCATCAATTCTAGGCCAAGCGTTTCATCGCCATGCATATTTGCAACATACTTGAACATAGGCTCCCCTAAACTACGATTATGCACATTCTCACTTATTTCAAAAACCCAAAGATCCCTGTTTTGTACAGATTTACCAATAGAGTGTAACTTTGCTAAATGTGGGTATTTTGAGATCAAACTTCCCAACAAATTCGTAATCTCCTCATAATTATGGTATTGAGGAGGATACAAAAAGTCTTCGGTTTGTAACTTTCTGCCAATTGAAACACAGTTGCAGGCACGCACAATTACTAGGAACACCAATGTGCAAACTACTTGACGCGCAGCCATTTTCCTACTAGCCACAGATAATAGCTTGCTGCCACGTATTACATTTCGTTCAACAAATCGGTCTTTCCATTTTCTATTAAAATCAGAAAAAATAACCCAATCAATCAATGGCGTTATCCTAATTTATCACAGCCATATATCTGCAGATGATACGTACGATCTTACACATGGACACGGTGAACAAATAGAGGTATACGTGTGCACTGGCGTAAACATCTGACCCGTGGTGTCAAACTATCCTTAACGTGGTTTTTCAATAATAGGTGGCATGTACTCAATGATACGGAGTACAAAAACAAAAATACGTTCCAGATTTTTATAGGTTGTAGCTTTTGAATAACAAAGTTCCCGTTTTTGAGACATTGACAGGTTTGTACTGTAACAAACATGTTAGATACATATATATGAACATAACAGGGACATTGGGCACATTGATAACCTGTACCATGTCAGACGAGTACGTGTAAACGGACGTTGACTATAGTCCAGTAAAGGAATCAGGGTGGGAGAAGGGAACACCTTGGAGCAGGGACATACACAGGGTTGGAAAATGCAGAGACACTGAGCGAAGTGTACCGCATATGTTGTACCACCTTCACCTACACTCCGTTAAACTTCCTTGCAGAACAAAATGACGCAGTGTAAACGCAGAGGCACAGTTCTGTAGATGTGCAGTCTGTGACCACACACCATACACAAAAATAAAGGCCATCAGATAACGTGAAAAGAGTATGACATGAAGAAAGGGGAAAGATGCTACAGCAAGAGGTGAAACTCAAGACTTATACAGAGGGCCAGATATAAGTGCAAAAATTACACGGTGATAATGTCATATACAGGGGTACAGATGTCAATACCAAAAAAGAAGCAAGCCACTGTAAATGTATTATGTGCATGCTAAGTAGCATAATAATAATAATTACACAGTAAAAAAAATAAATATGGATTCAAAGAAGTGAAAGAGAGGAAGAAACCTATACAACTATCCTGTCCTATGGGATCTATCATGACAAGCAGTCTAAAATCGAATGATTCTGCTATATCTGTTGACATGTCAAGCCTACCCACTTGTATTGCTGTTTTGACTTGTCCCAGAACACTGATGGTACCACAGTAGTTTTCCATTACATTTCTGGGAGACTGGTGTTTCCAACTCATAATTTCTAAATTCTTTTCACAGTAACTGGAAATTATACTGATTGGAAGCTGTTTGCTTTGTTTCCATTTGAGATTACACGTATTTAACTGGTACAGGAATACCCATAAACTAAATGCAAGAGTGTAAATGCTGAAATGTCAAAAATGGAATCTATCTTGGACGTCCAACACCAGCTACACAAATACCATCGCCTTTCCTAACCAGGGATTTCCTATGGGTTCTTGGTGTGTCTATACTTAACCCTCTAAATCCTGTTTCCTTACTTATATGAAAAGAAAGAGCCATGTGCTAACTACTGTTAACCCTTTAGGTCTTACAGATGCTAATGAAAAAGTGTTTAAACAAAAGGAGCCTGGACTGATATTTATGTAAAAAATCTGCTTACCTAAGCTGTGCTTTCTCTTAGATCTCTGGTATATCTGCACTTCATGAGATACATGAATTGTTAAAAGGTGTATACATATACAGTTATTCTATCACATCTTAATAAAATTAAAAAATGTTTTCTTTATAGACAAATGAACAGTAAAAATTCTTGTATGGGCTCTGTACACAATACTGGACATTTCATTGAAACATTCTAGTATATGATCAAGCACCAAGGGGTCCCAAAATTGATAACTAAATACTGACTTTTCATGTAGATTGCAGCATTATTAACTTGATCCACTAAATATGATTATGAACACAAGAGTCTGATGCTACTTCAGCCTGTAATATATACCTGCAAAATGATGATACAGTGCTGCAACAGACGTGTAGCATCCAATGTACAGACATGAGGTGGAAGCAAACAGATCTGCAGTTACATAGACCAACACGAATAGAGGCAACCTGAGTATAAATCCATTTTATTTATAGTAACAAGTTTTGGAATTGTATAAGCCTTACAACCCCATATATAATTTTAAATGAACACATTTCTTTAACAGTCAATGTAACACTATATCTATTATCAGCCTATACCATTCATTATACTCCAGTGCGAGGTCCTGTAAAAAAATGCTAAAATATAGAAAAAGTTCTCCATATCACTACACCTGTAACCCTCAAATTATTTTTAATTACATAATGTATTCATATGAAGATTTTTCACAACTTCAGCAAATGGTGACTGGTTAAAGATACTGTTATCCCTTAAGGTCATAGGTACACCACATTAATGGCAATGAGAACAGTGACAAAAAAGTCAAATAACCCAATGCTGATACAATTATCATTTGTATGCAAATATACAATTACAATCATAAAAAGTATTAGAGTAGGTGTTTACTTTATTATATTTGTTTGATGAAACACGGGAGCTGGGATAGCATGGTCAGAATAGTGACTATGCTACAGGCTGGACAATCTGGGGTTTAAATGCTGGCAGTGGCAGGAGATTTATCTCTTCTCTGAAACATCCACAATGGCTCTGGGGTCCACCCAGCCTCCTACTCAATAGGTACTGGGCGCTCTTTCCCTGGAAGTAAAGCAAACAGGGTGTAAGGATTACCACTCACCTCAAATTAGCATGAGATTACAAATGAGTAGAGCCATACCTCCACTCCACATATATGTTTTCATGGCATACCACAGGTAACGTTAATTTTGTCTACTTATTTGACGAAACACAGTCAACGAGTTTCTAGAATAACTTTTGAAATACATTTCCCATTATTTTATGTCAGGCTTGTCTAACATATGAGGGATTTTGATACAAATTCTCTTTCAATAATATTATCACTAAAGAAGTGTTGCAACACCTCCATTTTTGAGCTGTTGTTCCATGCTAATGAAACCAGTCTCACTCTTCAAACTCTTCAGAGAAATGCATTGCCACTTCGTTTTGGTAATGGCTGTTCAACATTTACAGTTTCAGTGCAGATAAGGGGACAAGTTACATACTGATTTCAACCTCCAGCTTCTAACAGTGTCATGGCTGTGTGCGGAATATGTGGAGTTTTTCAGCACTCCGTACTTGGCTAGTCTATCAACATATCCACTGACATGGACCCAAGGCTTGTCTTTATATGTTTCTTCATTTTCCAGGTTATGCATTTCTATATGACTGCTTTGCTGAGCAATTTTGTATTTTTATTGAATCTAGTTAATTGTACAGCCTGTACAATACAACTTCCAGAATAGCTAATTTTACACTATGACATGTTGTAGTGTAAAATTAGCTATACTTGAAGTTGTGTCGTATGGACTGTTTAGCTAACCGGATTTATACTTCCAGTATAGGTGAATGTTGTATTTACTGTTAATTTATTCGGCACACGAAGATCGGGAAATTCATACAGTGGAAGTAGGAACAAGATATTAGGCCAAGTTCAACAATAGACATGTGACATGTTTGTGAAAACATATCTGTATATTTTAAGTACTGAAGTTTTTGGGGAAACAGTATTCTATAAAATCCTCTCATAATAGAATATCCATAGGTCTGAGCTATTCATAAATAGGTAAAGCAGGCTACGGACTGTGCAGTCAAGTTACACCCTGCACAAACAAGTGTGTGTACAGTCAACAGTACTACATAGTCTGTTTTTTGTTTTCATATTTTGGAACAATTTAAAGGCATTAATTCAGTTATTTTCTATTGGTTTGTGTGTTTTTTTTATCAGTTTCGAGAATGAAGACATGTCAAACATATAGTGAGGAGATAAACATTACCCTTTTGACAATCTTTACAGTCGAAATGCTTCTGTTAAACAAACACCGCCACTACTATTACCACTACTACTACTACCACCACCACCACCACCAGTTTTCATCTTTAGGTATACTTTTAGCTGTGGATATGCTTCCCTTACCAAGGCTGGGACCCAAAAATTTTCCAAAAATCTTTGAGCCACTTCCAAATTCTACGTGCTAGAAGGATGACATAAAGTGAGTTAAAATTGAGGACTTACAGTCATTAAGCAACAAGTGAAATTCACTGTTATGTGGTGCTTTCTGCTTAACTGATGAACCTTTTTGTACGTAAGGGGGGAAAATGCAATAATAATGCTGAAAATATTAGGTGCCACATTGGGTGCCACCATACAAAATTTAGTTGCCTGGGTGACTCAGATTTGTGCATCCTGACCTATGGTATTCTTTGCTTCAACACAGATTATTTGTGTGGTCCATTATAGAAGGATGGCAATACAAGTGGTAATGATTAAAATCTGCAATGATTTTATCACTTTTGATTTGGTTTGCGTTAATATTGATTATATTCAGTGACAGGGCATAGAAGGGTGAAACAGCAAGTGATTTGACATACCCTTGATGTTTTGGCAGTCTGTGGAGCTAAGAAACTTGCATTCATTCAGAATTTCTTCAGAAATATGCAGGGTACTTCTACTTTTAAACACTAATGGCTAAGCCAAACTGTCAGCACTCACCTATGGATGGCAAGATGCTGAAACAAACCAGCAGTGCTATCTGCAACTTTGTACATTAAGTGTCTACTCAGTCATCCAGTTCTAAATCCAATTCTAAATCCAAAATCTCTATTTCCTTGAAAGTATTTACAACTGCATACCGTGAGAAATTCATATAAAGCTTCCGGAACCACACATACTGTGAATGGTGTGCAGCCATTGCTGCCTGTAACAAAAAAAAAAAAAATCTTTCAGTTATTATTAGACACTGATATGCTCTCAGTATAACAGATTATGAAGCACTCTAGTATGAATTATGAAGTAGAAAAACAATTTGGTTTTATTTGATGTCAAAGCAAGATTTTCAGTTGCAAAAAGTATCCACTTTCCTTAAACAAGTTACCAGTGAAACAGATATTCGCTTCATTATTACAATATCATTACAAAAATGTCAATACGAGATAAATAAATTCTCTTACGTAATTCAAATGAATGTAAATGGTAAACAAAAGAAAACACCGAAAATTTGTAACAGTGCTTCACATAACACTGTACTTCCATGCTCCAGATCATTAAATAGTAATAAGAAAATTTCAGTGCTTGTGTGCGAGTTCACGCAGGCTGAGGGTGTTTGAGAATAGGGTGGTGAGGAGAATATTTGGGACTAGACAGGACAAGGTAACAGAGGAGTGGAGGAAGTTGCATAATGAGAAGCAGAATGATTTTTGATGAATGTTTTCCTTACTGCACTTCCTATTCTCTCTTTATCACTGCATCATGGAAATGTGACATCTCACAGTTTCAACCAACATCCTCATGTCTTACCTTCAGAATCTTGCGTTCCTTGAGTGATAAAATGTACCAATAAGAAGAAAGGAGGTAGCTAATTGGTATGTCGAGCATGGCTGAATATTTCCTCAGTATATTGATGGACTCCAGTGCATATGCCTTGCAGTCTGTGTGTACATAAAAAAGAACATAATTCACAATCATACAGAGGGTATCATAAATGAAGTCCACTTTATGATTCAATGGCCATTTCCCCAAAAAATGCAGCATTGAAAGAAAAGTTACAAAGCATAAAATCTTCTATGGACATTTCTTGAAATTATATCAGTCTCCCTGATGTTAATTAAAGTTCATTGAAACATGTACTGTTTTGAAATGTGCCATCCCCGTTGTGTGTAGTAATTAATAGGTAGGGTAATCAAGTCAATAACACAACTATGTATATCTAATTGATGTTTATTAGAAAATGATAAAAACTAAATGTTTTGGCCAACATTGGCCATCATCAGTTTTTCACCCGAAAGATTTGTATGCTGCACAAGTGCTTATATAAAGCATGCAGCTGTGTACCAACGCTGAGATTTCATCATCGAGGATTTAGAGTTAAACATGGCATATAGCCTGGGTATGGAGCCTAGTGATATGGGCAGTGAGCAAGTTGTGGGTGGGAGGGGGGTAATGTTGTAGGTTAGCGTCCAGTTTTTTCCCGTTGTAAATGCCATTGCGGGTTACTCAGCATAATGTCTCTCCTTTATAGGTAACTGTCATCAGTGGGGTGTTTGCTTTTTGGGTTCTTAGCGTGTAGGCTTGGTATAATGGTAGTTTCTGCAGGAGAAGAAGAAAAAAATGAGTGTGTGTGCATGCAGGTTGGTAACTCAGTGGAATGAGTTTCCCTCTCGTGACTAGGGGGTAAATAAATAATTGGTACTTACGTGTGTGTTGTACTCTTATATCCCTTTTGGTATTTCTAATGTGTCCGGTTGCTCCTTATTGTTGGTGTGTGCATGTGATATCTTCTTTGTTTTGGGTGTGTTCGGCTTTCATCATGGTATGTGTTATTCTAGTGCCACGTGAGATGGACGCACTGCATATAGTAGTCTAATGGACGAACCCTCTGTTGCGTTCGGTTCACTGTTTCTCTATATAGTCTGTGGCGTATCATGTGTATTAACCACTTAAGAGCTGAGTGTTGTGTATCATAGTCTGGCAGGAATGTATTTGTGTTCTGTTCAGTTCATTGCTTGTTACGCCTCTGCCGGCGACTGTTCGCTGACTAACACGTTTAATATTATGCCCACATCACTAGGCTCCATACCCAGGCTATATGCCACGTTTAACGCAAAATCCTCGATGATGAGATCTCAACATCAATACGCAGCTGCATGCTTTATATAAACATTCTTACAGCATACAAATCTTTCGGATGAAAAACCTAATGATGGCCAATGTTGGCCGAAACATGTAGTTTTTATCATTTTCTAATAAACATCAATTAGATGCACATTGTTGTGTTATTGACTGTAATTACCCTACCTATTAATTACATGTACTGTGTTTAGCCTTTCATGTACAGTGGTAGTCAACATTTTCCAATAGAGAAAGCACTTCAGTAGAGCTTCTACATTGAGTAAGAACATCAAATTTTGTCAAAATTATTACGTGTGGACTCACACTGTGAACTGGTCCACTCACTGGGATGAAACATATCACAAAGTAAAGAAGCATGTGAGAGTACTTCTAATGTAGTGTTATAAACAACTCTTTGAGCTGAGGCAGAAGAGTTGTTATGGCAACTAAACTATAGGTTGGACAGTGAAGAAATCATGGTTCAGTTCCCAGACAGGGCAAGAAATTTTTCTCTTCTCCAAATCATCCAGACCACCTCTAGGGACCATCCAGTCTCAACAACTTGCCTTCATGGTTTACACACGGACTTTACCTCTATACCTGGCAACTTTGATTAAGGGAAGGAGCTAATTTTTATGTATGAACAAATAATTTGTAGAACTTACATGGTGGTAGTTTTCGTTCCAAGCAGAGGTACGCTGTAGCGTAAAATATAGACACATGATTTTGATGCCGACTGACCCCAAGTTTATCAAAGGTTATTACCTGAAATACAGTAACATTCTAGAGTTAATATCTGAAAATCTAACACACACACACAAACATGTACAATCGTGATGTCACAGTATTTATATTGTGGTCCTGACAAACTTCAGGTATACCAGATAGGAAAATTTGACAAATTTTAACATGTTAGGAAAAATACAGTCAATGTAACAATTCTGGCACATTTATTCTGTTACTGCCTCAACGTAAGCATAAAAAAAAAAAATATGAAGTTAGGTGAGCTGCAACCTTGATCAAGTTGAGTGATAGTGTAGACTTGGCACCACTGCAGGCTTTCAGTTCCGTCTGGTTGTGAGTTCCATCTGGAGTGGTTGTGTTTTGTTGTACAGACATTTTATTTAGAATTTCTCTAACTTTTATATATGGGGTTTATGCCAATATGCCTTTTGTAACTATTTTCTGCAATGAAAAAGTTACAGCTACTCCAGGTCACAGACTTCCATATCAGAACACATTTAATAATGTACACAGAATTTTGAAGGAAAATGAGTCTTTCCCATTACTGAATACAGAATGTAAGCAAACACAGCAATTTTGTGAATGGCTACAATAATAGCTACAGAATGTTTCCTGACATTTTGTTCATGGACGAGGCCCACTTTACATGTGATGGTAATAACACAACACAAGGAATTTTTACTGTGGCAGACAGAAAAATTCACATGAAACAGTACAAAGTAATTTTTAACAGAAGTTTTGGCAGACATAAGGTGAGGAATACAAAACAAAGTGTGTTAGTAGCATGGGACCATAATGTCTTCCAACATCAATATTACTTTTGCCGTTATTAACCCTTTACACAATGTTGACAAAGAGAAATGTTGTGTGTGACAAATATAACTACTGTGCCAAATAATGAAGAGCTGTAAGACTTTGAACGATAAAAATAAGAAATTAATGTCATATAAAAATTGAATTTGGAAGAGTAACATAGGTCTCTTTAGTGGATATAAAAATGTGTGGAACATTTAATACTTACAGTATCTATGGACAAAGCTTCAATGTGATTTAATAGAAGGTTTGCTACTATATCTTCGCGCCATCTCACTGCAGGATCGTCAGGAAGGTATGAACTCCTGCAATAAAAATATGACAATCATGTGAGGTACATGGTTATATAACTCAATTATATTTATGCATTTCAATCTAATAAAATTTATACAAATAACTGGTAAGTTCATACTAGAGTGTTTCTGGTCTGTATGGTGACAGCAGATATTTCCGTCCAATATGAATTGTATAAGCACAGAGTTCACACTTTGTCCTTCTCTTTATAAAGAATAAAACATGTCCTTACTTGCATAACGTGATGTTGCTTGAAGGAATGCCTAGAATGTTACAGCTGTCCCACAACTCTTGTCTCCTTACTACTCCCTCTTGTTTGTAATCCCCTATGGGAAAAAATATGTTGAAACGTTTGAAATGCCCTTAAAATAAGAGTGTTGCCACTCAGTCTTGAACATATTTCAACTAACCTTCCGAAAGGCACAATAAAAATACTTGACAGTCACTCTGTTGGGCTAGTTTAAGTATAATGGGTCCAAAAAACATACACTCGTCATCTGGATGGGCTGTCACAAATAACACTCTTTTTACACTTCTCAAACGTCCATAATCTTGGAAGATCTTCAGGTACACAGTTGCAAAATAAAAGACAACGCAAAGGCATATGTACGCAAAAACTGCTAACGTAAGATGTTCCATTGTTTCTCTGGCATATTTACACATCTCCTGCACAACTATATCACTAAGTTTTCTCAAATCTTCTAGTGTCTCTTGAAGTGCAAGTACCTCAAGCATGACCGACATCAGCAACGACTTTCATATATCCCCTACTGTGTATATCTGCCTATACATAAAGTGACAAATATATGGCTACGAGGGCATCCCTTAAAATTAACTCCCGTGTCTAAGACACTACTGCATTACATATCTAGCTACTTTTTAAAATTGTGAATCCGCGGTGGAAATTTTTAAAAACGAACGCGCAACATTTTTATCACTGATATTTAATCACGCCCACCTCCAACCTGCTCACACGCGGCCACTGGTCGCTCCGACTATAAATAGTAATCTGTGGCTTTGTCGGATCACAGATCAGTACTGTACTTCCTTGACAACTGCAGAGAACACAATTGAGGCCCAGCACTGTGTGAGCACCGTGGTGGCCCTCTTTGGTACGGTACCGCATGTAGCTGATGCATCGGACTACAGAGCCGTGTGTACAGTAATCTGAGTCTCGTTCATGCGATTAGAATTGTTGTCATCATTTGCAACGTATAGGCAAACTGTTGGCATGGATCGTAGTTACAAACATGAGATCAAAGTTTGGCCACAGATTTAAGCATGCAGCTATACCTGTAGGATAGTTTTGTACATTTGCAGATGTGAAAAGAACAAAATGAATACAGAAGGTGAATATGTTTATTTAGAATTTGAATTTATTTACATTCTCTGAATCCAAAACAGGTTAATGCTTTGGATATAGAAGATGCGAAGAAAATTTTACATTCATACATACAGTAGTTGTTGGTGCAGTACAGTTAGCCTAAAATTGGTTTAACTTATGTAGGAGCTTTCTTGGGTTATGTCGCGGTGTAATATATTGTGGGAATGATACGGCGCTTTGGGATATCTTTTCGATGTGGTCTGTGCTTGATGCGAAGTTTCCCCAACTTTTGGATAGGATGTAGAATATCCTGCAGATAGAGGTTATATATATGATTTAAGGTTTTCGTCACGATGAAACTGATGTAGCTCTTTTGAGTGATGACGCGTCGGAATATTTTAGGAATGATACGACGTTTCGGGATGTCTTTTCGATCGAAAACCATAGATAACATGGTTTAGCGTAGTTTGTCATTCTCTATTTATATTACAGTATTCATCTGTAGAGTAGAGAGAATGAACGTGTAAATAATTCTTTTGGGCTGATTTAAGTGTTTTGGTTTATCACTTGAAGTTTTGACACTTTGTTGGAGACAAACACTTTATGCCAATTGAGTAGACTCCTTTTTGAAATAGTGATGAGGATGATGGTTGGAGCAAGTTATATTTTGTTTAGTACTTATGTTATAGACATCAGAATTTAATTAAATTTATTTTTGTTGTTAACCAGAAATAAAAGATGTGATAATATATTTTGTGACAGAAAAGGCAGGATTTTAAAATTCTTAAATAATTCTTGACATGAGTCTGTACTTCTGCATCCTGAAATAATTCTAATTCTTATGAATTAAAAATTTTTTTGGCAGTATGTGAAAAGTTTCCCAACATATTAATCCATAGTTTGTAATAGAATGAAAATAGGCATAGTAAACCATCTTCATTGTTTCCTGTAACATAAAGGACTTAACTCATCTCACCGCATAGCAAGCTGCATGTAATTCGTTCCATATGAATTTTCCACGAGTGTACAGTTAAGGTGGTTTTTAAATATATTTAATACATCCTAATGTGCATAACAAGTGCCACCGACAAGTTGATACTGTGCAGTGGCATCAGTATATGTGCAATTATGTTTGCCTTCTTGCCATGAACTGTAGGGAAGGAAGGATAATATAGTTTAAATAACAGGCCCCCTGCCCCCTTCTTGCTGTCCATGGTTTTCTCCACAATCATATCTTGAAGGCATCTACCCTGTATCTGGTTTCCTTAAGAGTCCAGTGTTTGCATCCATAGAGCAGTGCCAGGAAGCCATGTCTGTACTAGGTTAACATTGGTGTTGGTCAAAAATCCCCATATCTTTCACGATTTTTGTCAAATTTGCCATTGCTGCTTTGCCCAGGCTTATTTGATCTCTTGTTTTTGCCTTGGTGATTGAGAATCCCAAAGTCCATGTAGCTTGTTACTGTGTTGTATTGACCACAATAATGTGATTGTAAACCCGGTAGAAAACGTCCGTTACTCCTCTGGTTTTCAGATGTCTGTGCCAAGTTGTCGAAGGATATTCAAGAAGCTGCTGGAGTTCAAGAGTTGCAGTCAGATAATGAATTTATTAAGCAGATGGTAACTGCATCCTTACCAAAATCTAAACATCGTACAGTGGATAATGAACTTAAGAGGGTATGTAGAGTGGATCTTTTGTGCATGGATGTGAATTGTTATAAACTGCTGTCAGCATTGTAAATTGTAATTTCCCAGAATAAAACAAATGATTGATGTATTTTTGCAGTATGATGACCAGTTCCTTAATTCACAATTTCGTTGCATAATGTTTCGATATACAGGCTTTTAACAGCATGTACATTAACGTAGTTCAAACTTTTTTCTTTGTGTTTGAAGATCCTTTTTATACTCCTCCAATATGTGCAGAAATTGAGTGACACATAATGTTTAATACAGATCCAGTAATTGTAATAATAAGACGCATTATGCAAATTTGGCAGTAATAACATTGTATGGATGAATGCCTTGGTACCCACACTGGCAGATTGTTTCAAGTCATTTGTGGGTCACTATTATCATCAGGGGTGCCCAAATTTTCCAAAATCTAGGAGCCTCCACAAAATTTTTTGTGCCAGAAGGGTGACATTATGTTCTGTGTGATACAAGCCAGGACTGTGATCTTTATGTGGTGCCATCTGGTGTAAACTGATACACAATTTTGTTTGCAAGGAAAAGAGACTGTAGTAATTATGCTGAAAATATTAGGCACCACTGCACAAAATTTAGTCATGCACTATTATGCACCTCTCATTATGTCTGTTGAAAGTGTTCAGCTCCCACACATGAATCTTTTAGATTAGGTTACTCTATGTTGACAAAAACATTTTGTAGTTCTTACTCAACGTCACATTTTTGATATTACATAAGGTACGGTGCTAACTGCCTGCACTTCACTCCTCGCAAATTTAGTGAACATGCTCGTCCTTTGTCACTTGATACCCTGCCACTTTGCTGTCATACCTTGCACACCCCACTGAGTAAATTCATTTCACTTTTGTCATTGGTGAGAAATAAACTGGCGAGTGTCACTGCAGTGCATTGTAACGTGGAAGTGTTACAGAATGCTGTAATGGTCAAATGCATGGGTTCAATTCAGTGTCTAACACTACAGTTTTACAAATTAAAGAATTAGTGTGGCTTATACACAGAAATTACTTTGCACTTGTTAATGAGCTTTGTACTCCTGGCCCAAAGGCCCTGTTTAAAGATCTTCACTTCTGCTGCCTCCTGTTCACAGCACTGGTCACTATCGCATGTTCACTGTACATTTCTCCGTAGTAGTTCTTACACAGGCCTTGATCACATGTCAGTGCTTCTTCTGCCCTCTGGACACTCAGTCACCAATCCACTGTTCTGTAACTGTCGTCTCCCATTGCACACCTGCCCCTGTATGGGCCGCAACTTGTCCATCTTGAATCTCTTCACTCTCTCTCTCTCTCTAGCTCCAGTAGTGATCTGGTGGTCTGGATGACATCAGGTGTCAGGAAGGCTTGTGGGATAGTCAGCTTGCCAGGAGCTGTGTCCTTCTGTTACAGTACTTGTGACAATTTTATTGATTAAGTGCTTACTGTTTCAGAAATTTCTACTTCTGAAATTCAGGACTGCAGATAAGAAACATGTTCCATGTGTAAAGAAACGCTTGTCATTGAAACAGAGGCGCGAACTTGGATTGTATACAATAAATAGGACAGGGATGAAGTATAAGGACTTTGAAGAACTTCATTGCCTCTGGAAGGAGTACATGAGAAGCTGCTTGGGTTTGGCAGAGCTGGAAAAAAGGGGGTAAGGAAGTTGATTATTTGTAAGTAAAATTTTGCATAGTTTGCTGCTTAAACTAAAAGTAGTTTTCTTACAGATTTACAGGTCAGCCTGAAAGCAAATACTGGAACCAGTTCTCTCAGCTGCTTCTAAAAGCCGACTATCATGGAGCACATCTTAAAGTTGTGAGATCTACTTGCAGCAGTCTTGTAGGGCAGGCTGGAATAGTAGTATTTGACACAAAAAATACATTCAAGATCATTTGTAGTGACAATATTGTTCGGAGTGAGTATTAATAGGTGCTTAATGAGGGATTAAGTGGGCTTATGTAGTTTGTCTTTGTCATTTATATCATGTATCTTTATTGCAGCCATTCCAAAACAGCCTAGTGTATTCACTATGGTACTGGATGACTACACCTGCACCATACACGGGAAGTACTTTTGTATGCGGCCGCAAGACAGAAGTGTGAAGAAGATAAAGACTCATATGATAGCAGATCTGTGAATTTGAATACAATTGTGTATTTCTTTTGAACAAAATCCTTGTGAAATATATATGGTGATTTTTACCTGAGACTTTTGGATTACACTGTTTTATATGGTATATTGCTTCCTGTTGCAGTAGCTCATCACTGCATACTGCAGGGTTTCTAAGCACGTTTAGGTGCTGTTAGCCAGCTCCTGTTAGCTTTGTCATGTGTCTGTCTGCATATGTCAACTTTAGTCCCACTGGATGGATATTCATAAAATCTGATACTGGATACTTTTAAACCTGTCAATAAAATTCCAACGTGGTTAAGTTGGACATCTGTATCGGGCATTTTACATGAACTAATTGTGCATTATATTGTTGACAGCAACAACACTGCTATAGTATGTCAGTCTCTTTGAGTCAGATGGCAAGAGGTTGTTAGGGAGTTTTTGTAGGTCAACAGCAGAGAATTCACTTTTGCATTCCTACAGGGACAAGCTGACATGTATGGGTGCAAATGTTTTGCTTTGCAGACATTTTTTAATCATGCCCCAAACTAGTTAAGTCTTAACCCTTTGGCACTGGAATGCAGAAGACCAAATTGAAAATGGGGCTGTATATGAGCAGATATATTATCTATATGACACACACACACTGGATGTTACATGTGTATAATGTTGGGTGCAAAGTGTTCACAGCTTTCAACAGTGAAGGGCACAAGCATACTTTCTCCTACAACACACTTCAACTGGTACTTACCCTCTTATTTTGAAGTGTTTTACAATAAAAAGCAGCTAAAATGTGTCCTTATGTCTGTCCATCTCCATGTTTTTCACATCAGACAATCTGAAACCCACCTAATGCAAGGGTCTAACAATTTTCCAAATGCCTATGGGCAAGAGGTGGCATGCAGTTCTATATTGTTGACACAAGATCTGTTGTGAACCTGTCACCTGGCACTTTTTGCTATGTGCATGTGAACACAATTCCTTTTATATATATATATAATTTTACCAAAGTTAACCCCAGTTTTTTGTTAATCATACAATGACACACACACTATTTGTTGTCCACATTTGAAACTTACCATGCTAAATGCTTATTGGAGTGCAACACTTTTTAACAAATCTGCCAGGGACTACTTAACTGCATATGTAAGTTTTATGCACAATGCACTTTTTCTGAAAGTCTTAGTTTCTGAGGTAAACACATCATAATGCCATATCAGCATGTGGTCAGGTCTATGCCACCTTTCATGTACCTTCATAATGTACCAGCCAATGCTGCCCATGCTCCCTCTCCCTGGGACCACCAAAGTGATTCCTGGTCCCAGCCTTTGCATCCTCGGTCCCCTTCTTGGCATTGGTGTTGCAGATTATTTTTTTTCCCCTCTACAGATGATTAGCATGGCCCGTGCCAGACCAACTTGCTACATTGTTAAGATTCCACTTTTTTTTAACTACAAAAGGCAAATGTGGAAGTTTTTGATGCCTTTCTCGTGTACCATATGAGTATGAAACTTATGCTATCATTAAAGATGTTTATCATCACCATTAGACTCCAAGAGTATGTATAATTTGCCATCAAATGTAACACAGTTACCAAGTTTATTAATCTGTTACTTGATTCTCCTTTGGTGGCAAGTAGAAGTCATGGGTCTCCAAAATGGGGCCTGTGGCCTGCAAGCAGCCCAAGGGCCACATTTGTAAATTGTGTATGTGCTACAAAAATCACACAATACTTTAGGCAGGGGCAGGCAGGCAGTCAGTTATGTAACTTATTAATATCTCTTCATGTGTGGCCCATGTGATGCAGCCCACAATAGTGGGTATGGTACTTTGCCCTAAAAAGGTTGGAGACACGGTATAAGTAGAATGGATGCTATACTGTTTAATTTAGTTTCTTGGTATATAGTTTCCTTCTGTTGGTCATTACTACATTTCTAGAATTCTTTCCTTGATCATCAAATTCAGTCTGGAAGAGAGAACCGCTCCTCTAATGGTGGTCAATAATGCCACATGATGCAGTCATTAACATCGCTGCTTTGTACTGAACTGGTCCTAGGTTTCAGTCCCAGTCTGCATACAGCCACCAGATTGGGCTCTTTGTCATCTCAATTCCTCCAGGCAAATGGTGGAACAATATAAGTAGGCCACACGGCCTCTCCAATGCATCTTTCAATGTTCAGGACCTTACGAAAGAACTACTGAAATAAATGAATCTGGTATCTCAGAACGTATGGTTGTTTTATTTTGGGTGAAACTTCCTAGCAGGTTGCAACAACTGACAGACTAAATCACAGCTGCTGTGGAAAACCACTAAAACACTGGCTGCAATGATGGAAAATTTCAAAACATTTTTCTGCACTTGGATCGGCAACTACTTTTTTACACGCTGTAGTATTGTGATCATCAGAACACTGATGAAATTAATGTTATTCGAAATGAATGTCCATGGAATATGGCCTTAAAGAAAACTAGGGCCAGCTTCAAGACAAATGGTGCCCTGGGCAAACACAACTCAGTTTTACAATGTTTTTGACCCAGTGAAAATGCTGTTAGGATGTAACAATACCTGGCCTCTGTTTACACACACACACTTTTGATACTTTCTGGTCTTGGTTGTCAAATATTTCCCTTCGTAATATGCTAGGAGGCATATGACAGCATGAATTATCTGACAGGTATTTAGCAGGGTGTTAGCAAAATGCCAACTATGTCTGCATGTTATTCACACCTTCCTATAGGTGTTTCACCTTGCAACGATCATTGCAATTACTGGTCTATCAAGCAACAAATATGTATCATCCATTTTTATTCAGATTACTGTGACAAATATGCCCATATTACTTGAGGATATTGTTAAACCTTAAGGTGAAATGTTCAAAAGAAAATACATGCTTGCAAATATAAAGTGTCATCACATTCTACCCATCGCTGACTGTAGTGACATTTGCTACAACACTGCCAAGAATGACCGCAAACTACTTTAACAGTGTAATTCCACAATTCTACATGTATGAAAAAACTGACCAAAACTGTGTGTTAATGCATCACTGACCAGTTAACTACAGTGTACGTCACACATAGGACTTTAAAGGTTCCTCATAATACCCATTGCACACTATTCATACTGTACTTTAAAGACTTGAAACATTTTTAAAATTTTTAAAGTTTCTGTTGTGTTATTTTTTAAGTCCCTGAAACACTGTTAGGAAGTAAGATAAGGATAAAGTCTCGAAATGCCTCACAGTATGGCATCTGATATGAAGCAGTAGTTCACATCAGCAATTTACTTGCTTGCCATAGGAGGGATCACATGTGAAGGTTCTGTAAGGAACTCACAAATGAAGTACGATGGTGTTTCAGTTCAAATGTCCAAGAGTGACAGTAAAATGGGTGAGAATGACACAATATTTTAATCATATCTGCTTTCTGACCATAATACACGTGACTCTACAAATTACAGCTGAAATAAAATTAACATTCTTTTTTGGAACCATTAAATTTATCCACAAACAACACAAAGTTGTCTCTTTAGAACCATGTAAAGCCACATTCTTCAGTTTTAATCTACTATTAAGTTAATTCTATTTTTATTTTATTCATCTCTTTACAAGTTAAAGAGTATTCACAGTAGTAAATACATCATTAGTCTTTGTAATTAACAGCTTATCAGTGTAAACAAACTGCTGACAGCATGACGGTGCCTTTGAAATAAGAAATAAATATACAAAACGAATGTCGATTGGATTTGCTAGACACCCACGTCTTGGTTATAATGGTCAATTTTTTCGTTATTTGGTCAGAATAACAATAAATTACCATATGTATAGTATTTTATTTAGTGTCGTAAAATGGAAGGAGAGTGCTCTTTCCAAATTAACCAGACATAACTGCAAACTCTCATTTTACTGTCTAACTGTAACGAAGCCACAATACTTTCATTCCCTCAGACATTCTAACATCGAAATACTTTTCCTCCAAAATGTTCGCATACTTAGGAATGGATTTACAATTAATGTCCCAATAACAAAACATGACAGAAACACCAACATGCCAGACATAAGAAAATAAGATACTAGTCATGTAAGTTGCATCAACTCACACTGTGACAGAAACAAGTTTCAAATCTTTTAAAAAAAAAAATTGCAAAGGAAATGCCGCTGAGACGACGATGTTTAGTTGTTGTCACAGTAATTCACCAGTCATTCTAGGAATTCTGTGACATTCATAAATATACATTTTATATATATATATATATATATTTATATATGTACTACCTTACTTCATGGCATGAGATGCACTGCTTTGAAGTACCTCTCATGTTTAGTACATCATATTTGGTCGGCACCCATGTATCACCTATTATAGTCAGTTTAGTAACTTAATATTCATTTCATGCTTAATTCGTGTTCCATTCTGCCTACGTGATTATGTGAATACTTTCTCTGCTCATCACTCAATTATCTACAGTTACTTCCACCCTTTCATTCCTTCAACCGAAATAATACAATAACCAACAAGAGAGGGAAATCAAAAATGATTCAACACAATTAACAATATCCATTCCCCAACACATGATCTGAAATGAGAGGAATGGAACTGCAATGAAAACTCCTATCAACAACAGCTGTGACTTTAGGTGTTCCAACTCCCTCGATCACATTTCTCCTCCTGTACATCACTAAACACACAATTTCAAATCACTTTTGTAACAACCACAAAAGCCCAATGCACATATATCAGTCCCTCTCACAAACACACTGCCTGTAATTCATACAGGCTGCCACTTTCAAACTAAACCCAATCTGAAGGTCAACAGTTTTTCTGTTTTTATACCTCAAGGTAGTACCAAAAACTACACAAGTTCAGGCATACCTACATACTGTAACCTTGATACGGCATGCCTGGAGCATATGCATTTGGATATCCTGGAGTGTAACCTGGACCAATCATTCCTGGACCTGCAGTAAGCATTAACTGTGGCTCTGCTGCAAGAGAGAAGCCAATAATATCAAACCAAATGTAAACCTACAACGTCTGTAGTTCCTACAAACTCCTTGCTCATTTTTGTCATTAATTCCCAGCCATATCATGATGTGAAACACATCAGACATGATTTTAATTAACAATTGTTTCTAGCCACTTCCCCTAAGCTCATGTAACTTAACAAAACTTCAATATGCAATGAACAATGTGATGCGAGTCTGCCAGCTGAAGGAAAACATTTCCAGCTGCTTCTTTAAACCTTTGGGAGCTGGAATTAAGTGTCCAGAGTACTCTACAAAAGACCCAGATGGCTACCCTGCATGCCATGATGCGAAAAAATCTGGGTGAAGAGTGATATGAGCTGTAAGGTACAATAATGTCGCCATATAAATCTTCACACAATACTTAGATGAAACTTACGCATGATCATAGGCTTGTGGTCCTGTTGTGCAGTCTCTTCAAGCCTCTGGGACTCTGACTCTTCTAGCTTATCAACCTAAGGAAAGTAATTAATGAATATTACAAGATCATATTGAGAGGGACAGCAAATGCTCAACTCAGTGCATCCAAAGTTAAAACACCAGATATTCTGATCAGATGGCAATGCTTTTTAGTGTTTTACAATTTCAAAACAAGTTATATAAATATTTTACCATATTTTATCCTTAACATCCAGAAAGCATGCTTTCATTAAGAAAAAAATTGCTACAACAGAATGTAAAAACAAGTACCAAATACAAAATTTTAGAGCTGAACAAAAATCTGAAATACCTTTGCGAATATTAAATATGGCACCTCTCAAAAATTCAATCTGAGCTTAAAGTTGCTTATCAGACTGTATGATGCAGTTCAAAAATTATTTTTAACATATCAAATGACTATAAAAGCAGGATATGTGTATTTCACTATTACCAGCCAGACACCCATTGAAAATTCAACAAATGCCATCTCTGCTACAGCTGTGAAGACAACCCTTCCACAATATTAATGTAAAGATACACCTTTATTGCAAAGGTTTACAAACTGACAAACACAGAATGCCTGCTTAGACTAATTATGCATGTTTTCTGTGAGAACACTACTACCGAAAAATCTGTACAATCTATACTTACAAAATTTCAAAGAACCCAACTACTGTGACGACACAGTTGTCTTGGTCCACGCCATTAAGGTTCATAGGGGAGGGGTGGTGTAACCCTCCACACTGTCATGAGTAGTCAGCCCTACAATGTCAGCGGCTTTAACCCAAGGCAAATGGCCCCTTGTTCCCACTGAACAGGAGGCTAAGTAGGCCTCAGAGCATACATGGATATTTTGAGAAGAGAAAACACTCTTGCTCCTGCCAGGAATCTAGCCCAACAATCCTATTACCATGGAATAAAGTATAACATCAACATGTTAAACACTGCATAATGTGCAGGGAACAGTACAAGTCATTCTAACATACCTTAGTTATATATTCTCGAGTGACCTGGATAAGGTACGGCATGGCAAAGTCAAGAATATTATGTCTCCAGGCCAATTCCAGGATAACATCAGGATGCAACAGATCATAACATTGAAACAAACAAGCAGCAAAACAATCATGGTTCCCTTTTTCAAGGAACCACGCTAACAATTCCTCTGCTACCTCTGCATTCTTTGATTCAGCAGCGTACTCCATTGCATCCTGCAAAACAACCAGTGTAGTGTACAGTATTCACATAATCAAGTACAAAGCTGTTTACCAGGGGGCTAGCCACATAAGATGCTTAGTTTATTTAACAATGCTTTTCAACTGTACTGTTTACAAGGCATAAAAATGGTAGGACTAAAAGATTTCTATGTAATTTTTTTGTACATTTGTCACCTGTCATGTCAGATATGACAACAGGAGAAATAAACTGCCATTAACACAACTTGTAAGATTTATATCTTTAATTTGACAACACATTTCAACCTCAGACTGTCATCTTCAGGCCTGCAGTATAAAATACATAAATGGAACTGCATACACTTGTATGAAGTTTTGAATTGAAATTTCAATTTTACCATTTGATAAAAAACACGATGCTCTGTCAAATCAGTTACATACAAGAATAGTTGGAGGTTAAAATGGTTAACTCTTTCTTGTATATAAATGATTTGACACAGCAACATGTTTTGGATCAAATTGTAAAATCAGAATCTAAATTCAAAACATCATACGAGTGCATAGCATTCCCTTTTATGTATTGTATATTTCTGGCCTGAAGAAGACCGTCTGAGGTTGAAACGTGTTGCCAAATTAGATATAACTCTTACTGGTTATGATGTTGAAAACTTAATTCTCTTGACATGATTTCTCTGTATGTCAGCAACACAAATGATGAAGACTGAAAAGGTAGTGATGAGTAAGTTGACCCTATAACCTGTTATGAAGGCCCAGAAACGGAATGGGGGTACAGTTTTATTCTTTCTTTAACCTCGTCACTATATTGGGTAGGTGGTCAAGCCACACCCCAGCCTCTTTACCCCCAGAAAAGAGGCCTAGTACCCAATGTCCAGGAGGCTGGGTGGGCCTCCAAGCCTGTCTGAATATGTATGGAAGACAGCACCCATGCTTGGGTTCAAACCCCAGACCATCCAGCCTGTAGTAAGCTGCTATAACAACTACGCTATCCTGGCTTCAATGACAATGACAAGGGATAAAGTTGAATTTTCATACAGCACTACATGAATCAAATAAAACAATCTGAATATAGACAAAATTTTCTTCTTCTGCGGGATGACTAGAGGCCTCATTATGTACAGGGGATGGACAAAATTATGGAAACAATATGGGAATGAAAATGTGTTGGCTGCACTGAAAGTACATGAGTTGTACCCTTTGTTATTCTTTTGTTTGTTTACACTGTGTAGTGCCAGTGCCAATGCATTACAGATTGCATTTAGTAACAGTCAGTATGAAAGTAATGTAAAATGGAAGACATGTCCAGATTTTCAAAGAGGACAGATTGTTGGTAAGCATTTAGCTGGAGCATCTGGAACCAAAATGACCACTTTATTAGGTGTTTCCAGAACAGCAGTTTCCAAGGTTATGATAGCATACACAAATAATGGAAAGACATCATCAGTGAAGAGGAATAGTGGTTGAAAACCAAAAATAAGTGAAAGGGATTGCCGAACACTGAAGAGGACTGTGTCTCAAAATCACAGTACTGCAGCAAAGGTGGGAACACAACTCAATATTCGTCTTGAAGACCATGTCTACAAAATAGTCTAATGAGAGCTTCACAATTCCAACATCCGTTGGTCGAGCTGCAATTGCTAAACCTCTGATTAGCCTGGGGGGGGGGAATAATAATAATAATAATTTGTACGATAAGAAACTTTGGCCATCTGATGATTGGATATATGTTAATATGATCAGACAGGTTATCCTTCATGTTGTTCCCAACATCAGGCTGGGCTTATGTGTGGAGAATGCCCAATGAAGTCTATACTTCCGAACGCCTGGCTCCAACTGTGAAATATGGAGGAGGATCTGTGACAATATGGGCAGAAATATCTCGATATTCTGCTGGTCCTATAATTACTATGATTTGCTGAATTGCTGCCTACTGACTACATGAACATTTTAGGTAACCAGGTGCATCCTATGGACCGTATGTTGTTTCTTAACAATGATGCAATTCTTCAAGATGACAAATCTCCCATACACGCACCCAGAAGTGTTCAGTCTTGGTTTGAGGAGCATGAAGAAGCACTCCAACATTCTCCCTGGCCAGCACAATCACCAGACTTAAATATCACTGAACCACTGTTGCCAGTTTTGGAGCAGATTCCCTCCTCCATCAACTCTCAAGAAACCGAAAGACATTCAAGCATGAAGAGTGGTACAGTATTACTCTAGGGACTATTCAGAACTTATATAAGTATATTCCAAGAATGATACAAGCTGTATTACAGGCAAATGGTGGGCCAACTCCATATCAATAAAGAAATGTGTATCTTTCACAACTGTGTACTTTACTTACTCCATCCCCTGTATCTGATATAGAGAAATGTACGTCTTCACATAAAGTGAGGATGCACGACTTCTCCAAAAATCTGCAAGCCACTTTATAATTCTAGGTGCCAGAAGGGTGACAAAAAGCAAATTCCCTACTGTGGACCCACCCTTAAATGCCACTTTTCAAAATTTAGTCACTTGTGAGACTTAGCATGTGAAATCTGTACACCCCTTACATATAATGTCTGATATTTTTGTCTTATTTTAACCAAACCTTAAATGAATCAATTTCTTGTAACTATTCTGAAATAACCTGTCAACCCCCCCCCCCCCCCCACCCCCCCACAACAAAAACCGTTTTCCTCTACATTTTTTTCTTCTATAAATAAACTTACACACACCATATCTCGCCTTTAA
>Ga0131853_10003375_pt1 | contig 28679 bp, 39 predicted proteins | sample TergutLab28metaG_FD_92764 | JGI IMG/M metagenome (GOLD analysis project Ga0131853, IMG submission 92764) | Labiotermes labralis P1 segment gut microbial communities from Petit-Saut dam, French Guiana - Lab288 P1 (version 2) (version 2) | ecosystem: Host-associated > Arthropoda: Insects >...
ACATTTGCAACATTTTGGGCAACAAGTTTTTACTTCTTTTTTCTTTTCTGCCATAATATTCTCCTTTTGTTTTTGATGCTAGCATTGTATTACTATTTTATTAAACTGCTAGACTAAAGGCAAGAGAATTTTGACCACAAATAGTTGTATGTCGCTACTTTTAGTTGTATTTTTATTTTTGCTTTTTGTAGCCCTTTAATGCAACTGAAATTTGGTCTGCGCAACTTGTTCCATTTCTGCAGTTGTTGCCTTCAAAAATTTCAATAACTTCGTCTATATGCTTACCTTTCACAACTCTAGCCAAAAGACCATTTTGACCTTGACACCCGCCGTATAGTTTAACTCCAATAATTCTGTCGTCGTCCCCCACTTCAATTTGCATTTGCTGCATGCAGATTCCCACTGGACGATATTCAATAAGTTTTGACATATGTTTTCACTCCTTTCCTAATACTCTAGTATACCAAAAGAATTTTCCAATTTGCTTGACAATTTATGCGATTTTGGGTAAAATAACTTTCGTATTCTAAAAACCTTAAAATACATGATTCGCTAGCTCAGCTGGTAGAGCATATCACTTTTAATGATAGGGTCCCGGGTTCGAGCCCCGGGCGAATCACCACCAATTTAGGGGTATAGCCAAGTGGTAAGGCAACGGGTTTTGATTCCGTCATTCGCAGGTTCGAACCCTGCTACCCCTGCCACATAAAAAAGGGCTTTCGCCCTTTTTTTATTCTTGAGTTTCTTCTGTCTCTTCTTCGTTTTCTTTTGTTGGCATTTCGTCTGCGGTTGCAATATCGAAGAATATTGTTTTAACTTTGTGATACCACTTTTGTTTTCCAGTTCTAATTCGTCTAATCTCACGCTCTCGTCTGATTTGTTCTCTAAGTTCTGCTTTCTTTTCAAACTCTTCGTCATCACCTGTTGCAATGTCGCCTAGAGTTTTTGCAAAGTCAGTTTTCTTAAATCTGTTGAACAGTTTTTTATATGCTGGCATTCTGTAGACAGTTTTGTCTGCTGGCTCGAATCTCTTCTTTTTGTAGTTGTTGTATGAAACACGCGCAACAACAATCAAGATTGCAAGTCCAAGAAGAATTGAAGGAATGTATAGCCAGTTAAATGGGTCTGGCTCTGGTGTGAAGTCGTCTGGTGGAAGTGGTGGAAGTGGAAGTTCCGCTGCTTCTATGATGTTCAACCTTGCAGATGTTGGAGTCATTGGTGGAACTTTTGCTGCTTCAAACTCTTCTCTTGTGATTATTTCTGCTTCAATTGTGTTTATGAAAACGTTTCCAATTGCTCTGTGTCCGTCAGTTCCCACATCTATGTTCAGCCTAACGTCACTTGCAGTCGTTCTTCCAATGTAGAAACTGTGTTCAATAAAGCCATCTGTTGTTCCTCTGATTCCGCTGAACGCATTATCTCCACCAAGACCTGTAAGTTCAATATTTAAACCAAGCGGGTTCTGAGCCGTTGAAAGATGGTCATTCTCAACTGTCAGTCTTTCTGTTTGAACAAAAATTCTAACGCGATAGAACTCTTCTGAAGAGAAGGTGAAGTTTGTGTTGTATGACAAACTTGTCACGCTTGGTGTTATGTGCCTGATTTTTAGAATGTTTGGAATGTTTGGGTTTACTGGAGCTATGCCTTGAAGTTCTCCCGGAACGCCAGTTCCAGCTGCAGTGAACACACCAATGTCGTGTGCTTGTGCGGTTGTTTCAGTTGTGAACATTGAAGCACGTCTAAGGAAGTCTCCATGGAAAACTTCGGTTGCTGCGTTGAAATTTTCACGCTTAAGATTTATTATGCGTGTTTGGTTTGTGTCTAGAATTTGTGCATCGAAATCTGTTTTTGATATGTCTTCAGACCTAACCATATCAAAGAAAACTCTTCCCTCTGCACCTTGTCCATCTTCATCTTTTCCAAGATGTAAAACAACTTGTGCGTCAACTGGAGTTATTCCAGCACCAATAAAGAATGAATATGTTTGCCAGCCTTGACCATTTGGAGAAGACAAAACTGTCAATTCGCCTAGTCTTAGGCCTCCAAGCGTTTGCACTGTTATGTATGAATTTCCAACTGCCTGTGGTCTGTGAACGCGAACATCAATTCTAGAGTGACTTCCTTGTGCAACAAAGAAACTTTCACTTGAGAAACTTTGATGCGTCCTCACGTTTCCGTTGCCCATATAAAGCACATTGTTTGAAGGAACAGCCGTTGCACTCTGAAGTTCTGTAAGACCTGGGTTTATTAGATGAGGAACAGTGTTTTGGAAGTGAGTTGGGTTTGTGTTTACAATTCCAAACTCGATTCTTCTATCTTTTCTTTCTCTCTCAAGTTCTATTTCACATGCTGTGTGCGACCAATTTGAAACTGCCGCAATTGGATATACAACATGTGCACTTGGTGTGTTGTCAGACCACTCGATAGAATCAACTCTAACAAACCCACCATTTGAAATTCTTGAAGAACCCGAACCTTGAGCACTCAAAACAACTCTTGTGCTTCTTTGTAGAGCATGTGTTGCTTGCCTTTCTTCTTCGGTAAGCATAATCAGTTCAACATCATCAAAAGCAACCCAGCCAGCAACATATTCTGTTTCTGTTCCAAGAGCTAGAGCAATTCTTCCTTCTGTTATGAAGTGTGAGTGTCCTTCGATTATGAATGAATATCTTTGCCAACCATTTCTGATTTCTGCATTAGATGATTCGATGCTGATTGATGTGCGGTTTGCTCCGCTTTCTTTTTGTTCTTTAAGTGTTGATTTGTTCACTTCTTCAAGTTTGTCTTCGCTATCATATTGGAAATAGTTTGTCACTTCAAAGACTGCAGATGCAATTCCTGTTGTGTTTGTTCTTGCCCAAACAGAAAGCATATATATTCCTTGCATTGAAATGTTGAAAGGGTTAGACGCAATTTCAACAAATGCATGGTTCTCTGCTGTGTCGTTTTGTGTGTTGAACAAAAGTGCATGAGTGTTTCCAACGCTTCCGTTTGAACCAAGCGGAATGTTTTCGTCGTTAAATCTAAGGTTTGTTGAGCCTGAAACTTCGTGGCGAAGAATTTGTGCTGGTCCTTCGGATTTTGAATTGATTTCAAATTCACTAACTTGACCTTGCCCTGCAATTGTGTCGCCTAACTCGTCGCTGAAACCAAAGTTAAACCCTGGAGTGCTGTTGTCTAGAACAACTCTGTTGTTTTTGTCTACGCTTACAAATCTTTCAAAACCATCTCTAAGCGCTGCTGTTGCTTGAAAGAAATCGTGTTCTGAATATTCCCACGTTTCAAGTCTGTCAAAAAACACAGCACCAACAGTTGAATGATTTCTGCCACCAAGCCAAAGTTCCAAACTTACGTCTTTACTCATAACTGTGTTTGTTTCAATAAAGAATGTAAATTCACTCCATCCTCCACGGCTTGCAGGAAAGAAATATGACAAGATGAAATCTTCGTCTGTGTCTGGCAATGTGTGGTCAACTAAATATGCGCTAAATGCTCCGCCAGGAATTTCTCCCACTCCGCCAGAGTGAGCCCAGAATGTGATTGAATAGAAACTGTTTGCTTGCAAGCTGATGTTTGCACTTCTAAAACCAACAGATGCTGGAACTGAAGGGTGCTCTGCGTGCATAACCAAAATGTTGTCGTTTGGTCTGTCTGGCCTTGTTCCTGAAGGGTTGTCCACTTTTGTGATTTCTCTGTCCCATCTTGTGCCGGTTTCTGCAACACCATAGATTACTGCATCTGTTCTGCTTCCTTCAATTTTTGCCCATTCTGTTGGAAGCGCAAGTCTGTTGCTCCCTTGTGCTGAACTTTGGTCGAAGTCTGGGTTTGAAATTGAAATGCTGTTTGCGATTGTTGGTGCACTTGTGTTGAATATATTGTTGTTATTTCCAAAAGGACTGAATGTTACAAATGCAAAAAGAGGCAGAAAATATACTGCCGCAAGTGAAAGTACGATTGTGCCTGTTGTTAAAAATTTTCTAAGTTTAGTCATTTTCATGTAATAAAATATATTGCCCTTTTACAGTACATTTGATTATAACAAAAACTACGAAATGTCGCAAACGAATACATAATAGATTTCTATTTGGAGAAACTAAATTTATGAAAGAATTTAAGGAACACAAGAAATTTATCGACCATATTTCAAAGCAAGTGCAGAAGATGACTAAAAACATGCCAAAGCCTGTTGTTGTCATAAGTGGAGCAAGCGGAAGTGGAAAAAGTTATAATGCAAAGCTTATAAAAAAAGAACTTGCAAATATGGGCATTTCAGCAACCATGCTTTCTATGGATGATTTTTATATGGGCATTTCTAGAATATGTGTAAGCAAAGTAAATCAAAAACAGTTTGGAAACATGCTAGATGCAGACGAGCTTTCTGCCATCGTTAAATCTGTAATTGGACACATTCCGTATGAACACAAGTTTTCCAAAGATAATAAGGCAAAACTTGCAAAAGCTCTAAAGAACAAAGTCGACACAAAAATTTTTATTGATAGACTGGAATATGAATACCGAAACATAGATTTTGATGACCCAGAGATTATTGACACAAAGCAGTGTGCAGAGCTTATTGAAGCCATTCGAAGAGATGAAGAACATGTCTACACCCCTCACTATTCTAAAATCATAAGTGAACAAGATGATGCCTTAAAAACAAGAATAAATGCAAAGGCAACAGAGGTTATTATCTGCGAGGGTTTATATACAATCTGCGACAAGTTTCTTGGCTTCCTAAACCCGAAAAATACACTTAAAGTTTTTATTGATGCAGACAAGAAAACAACAATGTATCGCCGTTTGAGGCGAGATATTGCCGAGGGCGGCACAAGCATGGGTCTTGAGCAAACTTTCAACTCTCTTTTCCTTGCCGTAATTCCGGGCTATTTGAGATATATAAAACCCTGTAAAGATAACGCCGACATTGTGTTTATAGACAGAGTTGGCAAGATTGAAGCACAAGGAAATAAAATTGAAGTTACGCTTCGATACCCCATAACTGAAGCAAATGTCAGGCTTCTAAAATCAAACCCAAACACATTTAAATATGTACATTCATCGATGCAAACGGACTACTATTTCACACAGGCAGACGAGCAATATAACTCCAAAAATTTTATTATGAGGCTTAGAATTGAAGACGGCAAAATTGGCAAAATTATTCTTCGTTTTAGAAACATGACAAAAGATGCAAACCTTTTCTACACCCTGCCTTTTAACCTAACCAAAGAAGGTGCACAAAAGTTTAAACAAAGTCCAGAAGAGTTTATTTCCAAACTAGAAAGAATCAATCTAATCCACGATTTGGTTGTCACAAAAAAACGTGAGACGTATATGTATGAAGACAAAACATGCCTGCTTGATTATGTGGGCGATAAGATTTATTTCAATTTGAACGAAGAATTTACATATAAAGAAATCGGTCTAGTAACTGCGCTTTTGGACCTTCCTAAATACACCAAAGAAACTTACTACGACGAATTTAGGCTTAATGATTCCAAAAGCAACAAGTAGCACCCCAAAACAAAGCAACGAAACAGTTCCGCCAATAAGCCCTGGAATAAAAACTGCACTCACTCCGCCAAATAGGTTATATGTCAATCTGCCGATTGCACCTGTTAGTATTGTGAAAATTGTAAGAAGCAAAAATGTTTTGATGTTTACAAGACTTTCGCCGCCTTTGATTTTAAGTTCTTTATCGATTAGAATTAGATTTAAAACACTGCCAACCGTTGCCATAACACCAAAACCTAGCCCCAAAGCCCCTATTCCCAAAACTTGTGGCAAAAACCAAATTGCAATAAGCAAGAACACCGAAGAAATAAGCCCGTTCACAAAGCCCCAAGCTTCTTTTCCAAGGCTGTTTAGAATACTTGAGGTTATGGCAGCAATGCCCATCGGCACCATCACCCAGGCAATTTGTGCAACCAATTGCCCTGCTTCTTTGTTGTTAAACAAAACAATTCCAATTGGCTCGCCAACGGCTATAAACAGTGGAAGCAATAGAAAACTAAAAATAAGAACAAAGCTGATTGCAGAAACGCATTTCTCACGGGTTTTTGCTTTATCTCCAAGGTTTGATGAAATATCTGGAATGAGAGCCATTGCAAGACTGCTTGTGATTGCAGAAGGAAACAAAAGAAGTGGAAACACCATGCCCATCACAATTCCAAGGCTTGCCATGGCTTCTGATTCTGTGAAGCCAACAGCCATAAGCCTAAGCGGAATGATGAAGCTCAAAAGCGGAATGCTTAGGCTTCCAATAAGTCTAAGTGCCGTCACAGGCCCTGCAGATTTAAGAAGAGGAAGAAAAGCAGATTTTGGGTTTTTGAGCCTTCCCCCTGCTCTCCAATATAAAATGGCAGAATATACCGCAGACATGATGCAAGCAATGCTTAAACTTATACTACTCCATATAGCCTTATGTTCAGGAGGTGCTGAACTGAAGAATATGAAGATTATAATCACTGCAATCAAAACACGTGCGGCTTGTTCGAACAGTTCTGTGATTCCCACTGCAAAAAAGTTCTTTTTGCCCCAGAGATAGCCCCTGAAGATTGAATAGAAACAAGAAAAGAAGATTGCGGGAATAAGTGTGATGATGATTTGATAACTCAGTTCGTTGTTATCGAATATGTTCATGAACACAGGTTTAAACAAAAGCATGATTACGGTCGAGACAACGCAAAGGAACATTCCAACGATTAGGGCGGCACTTACATATGTATGTGCACGACTGTAGGGGTCGCTGTCCTCAGCGACCCTTCGCGGGGCGTTGGGGACAACGCCCCCTACTTCGGCAGTGAAGCGTGAGAGCGTTACGGTGAGCCCAGATGTTGTGAGAGTTATGAATACCATAAACACAGAGAACGCAAGTTGATAATAACCCAAGACTTCTGCCCCAAGTTGGTGGCTTAGAAAAATTCTAAACACAAAACCAAAAATTTTGGTTAGTGCCATAAAAACCATAATCAACATAACGGATTTAAAAAGGTGGCGTATGCTCATACATTATTTAATGAATTTCATATAATATTTTATGAAGATTTACCGAATTGAAAAAAGCGAAACGCTTGAAGAAATTGCGAGAAGACACGGCACAACTGTCGACAGATTGTTAGATGATAATATGCACATAGAAACAGGCGAGCACGGCGATGTGCTCCTTATTAATGTAGGGGCTGCATCACCATGCAGCCCAGGGTCGCATAGTGATGCGACCCCTACAACATACATAGTCAAACCCGCAGACACATATAAAAAAATAGCCCATGCCCTGAATATTCCAGAACACGAGCTTAGAGAATTAAACAATAACGAGCATTTGTTTATTGGGAAACAATTAGTTAAAAAACTCAATCCAAAAAGTTCCGACTGAAATATTTATCAAATTGCCGTCTGAATTATATCTTCTAACAATATCATCTTGATGCGAAGCATGTACAACTCTTGTTGTTACAAATGGATTTCTTTCCATAGTTGCAGTAGTAACTGTTATTTTATTTCCACTAACTTGGACAATCTGATAGTATTTCTCAATACTTATAATTTCAACACGGTATCGTTCAGAGCTATTACCAACTCCTACATATCCACCAACAAACATCCACTCATCCTGTCTAAAGCCAGCTGGGAAAACTCCATCCCTTGTTAGACTATATGCTGCAAAGCCATTATCACTTAAAGTATTGTACAGTGTTCCAGTACCAGTACCATTCCCTAACCAAAACCGCCAGCCCATTGCGTTATATTCTGCACTATCAATAGGCTCCCACTCTGCCTGCGGTGCAAATCTTAATAAATAAAATGATGTTAAAGTTGTAAAGCTAGAGCCACTAGCATCAATTATCCTAAAAGCATTCCCACTAATTCCACTTAAATTAGCTGGATTCTGTGTTGGGCATTTGCAACCATCACAGCCGTTATTTCCGCACGCAACTAGAATAAATGGTATCACTAGAACAAACGCCAATAAACTTGTTAATTTCTTAAACTTCATACCTATCTCCTAATGGAATTAGTTTAACATATATAACTAAAAAATGAGCCCATGCTCATTTTTTAATTATTTGTTTTGGCTTACACCCATTGAAGTTCAACAGTTGTTGCAACGTCTCCGCGTCTGATATCTTTTCTAACAATTCTAAGATATCCGCCGCCTTGCCCAACTTCTTTTCTTCTCTTGTCATACTTTGGTGCATATACGTTGAAAATCTTTTCAAGAATTGGGTGGTTTACATCGCCTGTTCTTTCTTTGAACGCTTGAGGTGTTTCTTTTTTAAGACGAAGTTCTGGTTTGTCGTAAACATATGCTGCAATTTTTCTTCTTGCTGCAAGTTTTTTAACGCCATCGTTTTGAACCTCTTTCTTTTCTTTTGTTTTCTTTCCATCTTCAATCACGTTTTTCTTTACTGTAACCGTGTCTTGATATGTGTCCATTGCAACTGTAAGAAGTTTTTCAGCAACACGTTTAACCGATTTTGCTCTTGCTTCTGTTGTTTCAAGCTTGCCATACCAGAAAAGGTCAGTCACTTGTCCGCGAATTAAAGCTGTTCTTTGGTCTGTTCTTTTTCCTAATTTTGCGTTTGACATGTTTGTCTCCTTATTCTAATTCTTCTTTGAAGTTTAGTCCGTATGACAAAATCTTTTCTTCGATTTCTTCGAATGATTTTTGCCCTAGGTTTTTAACTTTCATGATTTCGCTTCTTGTGCGTTTTGTCAGGTCTTCAATTGTTTTGATTCCTGCTCTAACAAGTGCAGAGTGGCTTCTTGTTGTTAAATCCATATCGTCGATTGTCATTTCAAGAAGTTTAACTGATTGGTCTTGCTCTTCTACTTTAAGAATTGTTAGACCTGCAATTGTGCTGCTGATTTCAACAAACATGTTTACGTGCTCAACAAGAGATTTTGCTGCAAGTGCTGTAATTTCAGCTGCAGGCTTACTTCCATTCGTTGTCACTTCTAGAACAAGTCTGTCGAAGTTCATGTCTTGTCCAACACGCGCGCCTTCAACCACATAGTTAACTGCTTTAACTGGTGAGTATAGTGCGTCCACTGGAATATAGCCAACTTCTCTTTCTGAAACTTTTTGTGTGCTTGCTGGAACATATCCTCTTCCAACTGTCACAAAAATTTCCATGTCAACATTTGCATCGTCTTCTGCTGTAAACAAAAGAAGTTCTTTGTTGATGATTTCAACTCTGTCGTTGAATGCGATGTCTTTTGCATAAACTGGACCCGCACCTCTCTTAACAAGTTTAAGTTTTTCTTCGAAGTTTGTGTCCGTGCTGTTTGCTTTAACTGCAACATCTTTAAGGTTTAGAACGATTTCAACGATGTCTTCTTTAACACCTTTAATTGTTGAATATTCGTGCATGATGTTGTTGATTTTAACTCCGCTGATTGCAGCTGATGGAAGTTCTGATAGAAGAACTCTTCTTAGAGCGTTTCCAAGAGTTGTTCCGTATCCTTGAGTTAGAGGTTGCACTGTAAATTTTGCCACCTTTCCATTTTCTGACTCAACAACTTTGATTTCTGGTTTATTTATTTGCATCATTTTTTTATTCTCCTTAATTGCTAGTCCTAGATTGTTAGGCTGTACCCAAGAGCTAAGATTCTAGCTATATGCATTATTATTTTGAATACAATTCGATGATTAGGTTTTCTTTAACTTGAAGGTCGATGTCTTCTCTTGTTGGTTCAGAAATAACCTTTCCTGTTAATTTTGCAGAGTCAAAACTAACCCACTTTGGAGTTACAATTTTTGCACCCTTAAGTTCTGTGAAGAACTTGTTTGCTTTTTTTGTATCTTTAATTTTGATGATGTCGCCCGCTGACACTTGGTAGCTTGGAATGTTTACGTTCTTTCCATTTACTTGAATGTGTCCGTGGTTAACAATTTGTCTAGATTCGTCGCGTGATGCGCCAATGCCCATTCTATATACAACGTTGTCTAGACGAAGTTCTAGAAGTTTAAGCATTTTTTCACCTGTTACTTCTTTGCTTCGAACGGCTTCTTCGTAGTAGCCTTTAAATTGTCTTTCTAAAACGCCATAGAAACGTTTTGTTTTTTGTTTTTCTCTAAGCTGTTGACCATATTCCGTTACTTTGATTTTCATCTGAGCTTTTGGACCTGGTGTCAACTCTTTTTTTCCTTGAGACGCTGCACGTCTGTCGAATGTGCATTTGTTGCTTGTGCATCTTTCGCCTTTAAGGAAAAGCTTCGAACCTTCTCTTCTGCACAGTCTGCAGTCTGCTCCTGTATATCTTGCCATTAGATTCTTCTCCTTTTAGGTGGTCTGCAACCATTGTGTGGTATTGGAGATACATCCTTAATTTCTGTAACTGTAAGCCCTGCTTCTGCCATTGCACGAATGCTTGTTTCTCTGCCTTGGCCTGGACCTTTGATTTCAACTCTAACCGATTGCATGCCTCTTTCTTTTGCAACAGTTGCTGCAGCAAGAGCTGCTTGTTGTGCCGCAAAAGGAGTTTGCTTTCTAGAGCCTTTGTATCCAATTCTTCCTGGAGAAGACTGGCTTACAACGTTGCCCTGTTCGTCAGCAATTGTTACAATCGTGTTATTTGAAGTTGATTGAATATGAGCAACACCACGTGCAGTTACTTTGATGGTTTTTTTAGCTTTCTTTGGTGCTACTTTTTTCTTAATTGGTTTCTTATCTGACACTTTTTATTACTCCTATTTCTTTTTATTTTTTGTTGAAGCCCCTGAACTTCTTGGTCCTTTGTGACTTCTTGCGTTTGAGTGCGTTCTTTGCCCTCTTACTGGCAATCCTTTTCTGTGACGGATGCCTCTATAGTTTCCAACATCTGTTAGAGCTTTTATATCTAGACCAACTTTTTTCTTAAGGTCTCCCTCAAGCAAAATTCCGTGCGTGTCGCAATAGTCTTTAATATTTCTAACTTGTTCTTCAGTTAGGTTTTTGCAACGAATGCTTTCGTCTATTTTTAACGCTTCCAAAATTTCTTTGCTTTTTGGCTTACCAATTCCATAGATGCTTGTTAGGCCGATTAGAACTCTTTTTTCTGCTGGTAAATCTACACCTGCTATACGAGCCATATTTCTGGTTCTCCTTGTTGATTTTTGTTTTTTATTTAGAAAATGTGATTAGCACTTTTACTAATCACTTTTTTTGTTTATTTAATTTATTTTGTTTTATGTTTTAGATGGGAGTTTCTCAGCATTTCTAAGAATCTAAGTTGCCGCGGAGATTCTTACAAACAGCCAAAAAGCAAGGTTACCCTTGTCTCTGCTTATGCTTTGGTGTTTCGCAAATGATTAAAACTTTGCCGCTTCTTTTTACCGTTTTGCATTTAGGGCAAATTGGTTTTACGCCTGCTCTTACTTTCATTTTACTTCTCCCTCCATGTTATTCTGCCTTTCGACAAATCGTATGGACTCATTTCAAGTTTAACTTTGTCACCAGCAATAATCGTGATGCGATTCATTCTAAGTTTGCCGCTGATGTGGCACGAAACAATGTGCCCATTTACGAGTTTAACTTTGAATTTGCTGCCTGGTAGAACCTCGTCGATAATACCTTCTGTGATAATTAAATCATCTTTCGCCATAAAACATATAAGTATATCATAAGCCCATAATTTTGACAAGTCTTTTTTAAAAGACGAATAAGTTTTGCATCAAAACCCTCTTCGCTTTTTATCAATATTTTGAATATAATGATAGAATAAAAGAAACACATTAGGGGGCACAAATGATACACAAAAATATGCTGGAAACTATAGGCAATTCGCCTGTGATTGAACTTGAGAGAGTTGTGAAGAAACATAATATAAAGGGCGAGATTTATGCAAAGATTGAGTTCTTCTGCCCTGGACTCTCCAAAAAAGACCGCATTGCAAAGCATATGATTCTTCAAGCTGAAAAAGACGGAAGTTTAAAACCTGGTCAAACAGTGATTGAACAAACAAGTGGAAACACTGGAATTGGTCTTGCCGCAGTTTGTGCGGTTAAGGGCTATCCTTTTATTGCAGTTATGAGCGAAGGAAACTCTTTTGAACGTATTGTTATGATTAAACAATTTGGCGGAAAAGTCCATCTTGTGAAGCAACACCCAGACAGCGAAAAAGGCAAAGTTAGTTCTGCTGATATGGAACTTGTGGAAAAAGAATTCAATCGCCTATCAGAAGAAATTAAGGCATACAAAGTTGGGCAATTTTATAATGTGGAAAACGCAATGGCTCACTATCACACAACAAGCAAAGAAATAATAAAAGATTTGCCAAACATTGACGCATTTTGTGATTATGTTGGAACTGGCGGAAGTTTTGAGGGTATTGCAAAAGGGTTGAAAGAATATAAAAAAAGCATTCAATGCTTTCAAGTTGAGCCTGCTCATGCAAAACACATAATTCAAGGCGGTGGCTATTTTAAAACACCGCCATTTGCAGACAGCAAAAACTGCGATGGAAAAATTGTCATAAGCGACAAAGAAGCACTATATTGGGCAAAAGAACTTTCCGAAGTTGAAGCAATTGCAGGCGGAATTTCGTCTGGAGCAAACCTTGCCGCTGCAATTTCTTATCTAAAGAAAAACCCAGGCAAATCTATTGTCTTTTTGGTTAACGACCCTATGCTTAAATATATGTCTGCCCCAGATATACAAAACTGGGATTCGATTAAATAGTCAGAACTTCAACGCCGTCTTTGGTTATAACAACTGTGTTTTCATAGTGCGCGGAAAGTTTTCCATCGGCTGTCACAACAACCGACACATTTTGCCCGCCTCTAAATTCAACTTGCCATGTACCTTCGTTAATCATAGGTTCAATTGCAAGTGTTTGACCCTCAAGCAATGTTCCACCGTTTCCTTTATATCCGTCGTAGTTAAGCACGTGCGGCTCCATGTGAAGTTTTTCTCCAATGCCGTGCCCCACCATTTGCCTCACAACACTGAAGCCATTAAGCTCAGCATGTTTCTGACAAGCTTTGCCTATTTCGTTAAGTTTGCTTCCTGCTTTAATATTTTCTATTGATTTAAAGAAACATTCTTTTGTTACATCTATAAGTTTTTGTGCATTTTTAGAAATTTTTCCAACTGGAAATGTTCTTGCTGCATCTGCGTGCACGCCGTTTATAACTGCACCAACGTCAATACTTAGAATATCACCTTCTTCTAGCTTTCTGTCGCTTGGTCTGCCGTGCACAACTTCTTCGTTGATTGATGCACAAATTGTGTATGGAAAGCCTTGATAGCCTTTAAACGATGGTTTTGCTCCTTGCTTTAAGATGTGCATCTCAACCGCCGCATCAATTTCTCTTGTGGTGACCCCAACTTTAGCCATTTTTTCAGCGACCAAAAGAGCCTCGGCAACAATCTTGCCGGCTTTTCTCATGTCATTAAGTTTTTTGGGGCTTAAAATTTTTATCATGATAACCCTGCCTCAATAAGTATTTCCAAAATTTTTTTAAGAACAACAATAATTGGTTTATTGTTGTCAACCTCATAGAGAATTTTTCTGTTCTCTTTTCTTTCCATTTCTCTAACCAACTCCAAAAGCGGAAGTGTTTCTGTTTCAAAAACTTCTTTTCTGTGAAGAATTGCCTCAGTTGTTGCATCGTCTCTTTGATATAGTTCACCATCGCAAACCATTGGTTTTTCGTTTTGGTCTTTAAGAACCTTAGGGCATTTTTTTGTTTTGATAATTGCCTTGCCTTCTGGGGTTCTGTCGTCGTATTGCTCTCTGCAGATTTTGCAAACCCATCTAGATTGTTGACGTCTAATCATTTCTTCTGTTGGAATTGTTAGATGAAAAACTAAATCTATTCTAACATCCTTAACAAGTGCATTCCATCTGCCAATTGAACGCGGATAGCCATCTAGAACCGAATTCTTTTTGCTGCTTAGAAGATGCCCCATTGTTGCTTCAATTGAAATCTCTTCTTTAACAAGTCCACCTTCTGCCATTGTTTTTCTAACATATTCGCTGTGTGGATGTGTCGGGTCGCTGGCAATTTGTTTTAGAAGTGTGCTTGTAATCACGTGGTCGCGGTTTAGAAGTTCTGAAATCTTCTTTGAAAAGAGCCCTTTCCCAGCTCCTGGCACTCCAAACATAAGTATTGTTGATTTTTGTTTAGACATTCAATCTCCTTGCTCTGTATAGTTTAACACTTTTGTTTTAAATAATGAGTTATTTTTTTGCAAGACTAGGAGAGCAAGATTTTATCGAGGCGACACGTATACAGATATACGTTAGCCTTGAGAAAAACGCTGCTCGACAACGTATTGTAAAAAAAGAGCCATTATTTGCCTAACAGCTCTTTTAGTTTTTTTAGCATCTCTTCTCTAACTTCTTCCACCGTGCCTGCCGCATTGACATCGAGAACAATACTTCTTCCGTCTTTTGTTTTCATTTTGCGATATTTTTCAATCAATGGTTCTGTGCTTTCTTTATAAATTTGAATTCTTTGTTTGATTGAGTTTATATCGTTATCGTCGTCCCTTCTGATTCCTGCTCCACCACATTTGCAAATTGGTCTTTTCTTTTCGTCGCACATCGTAACTTTTTTGCCACATGTTCCACAATTAAATCTGCTTCTAAGTCTTTCAACAAGTTCTTCTTCTGGTGCAAAAAGTGCAACAACTGCAACTGTGTTTAGCATTTGTGTTGCAGCATCAAATTGCTTTTCGTTTCTTGGATAGCCATCTAGCAAAAAGCCTTTTGCATCTGGGTTGTGTCTAACTTCTTTTTCTGCAAGTTTGTTTGTGATTTCATCTGGTGCAAGCTCTCCTCTGTCTGTATATTGCTTTGCCAAAATTGCTTGCTTATCTTGCCTTTTGAATGCCGCTCTATATAAATCTCCTGGAGCGATTACGTGAAAACCATATTCTTGCACTATAAAAGCACCTTGAGTTCCTTTTCCAGTTCCTTGCATTCCCATAATCACAATTGCATCTTTTCCGTAGTTATGCATACACACTTCCTTTTAACACTGCATTATACTATTTATTGACTTTATTTAGAAATTAAAAAAAGCCTTTCGGCTTTTGTTAATTATTTGTTTAGGAAACCTCTATATTGTTTTGATAGAAGCTGAGCCTCAAGTTGTCTGTTGAATTCTAGTGCAACTGTAACAACAATCAGAAGCCCGGTTGCAGAGAAAGAGTTTACAAGAAGGTTTGAAAGACCTGCGTCTCCTGCTAGTCCTTTAAACACAAGTGCTGGAACTAGAGCAAGAGTTGCTAGGAATATTGCTCCAAAGAATGTTATTCTGTTTGTAACTTTCTTTAGATAGTCCACCATTGGTTTTCCTGGACGAATTGTTGGAATAAATCCACCGTTTTGTTGAATTTGTCTTGCAACATCTTCTGGGTTGAAAATCAATTGGTTATAGAAGAATGTGAAACCAAAAATCATAACTGACGTAATCACAATATATGGCCAGCTTCCCATACCCATATAGTCGGAATACCATTCGTATGCTGTCGATGTTGGCCAGAACATAGCCATCATGATTTGTGGAAGACCCACAATTGCCATTGTGAAAATGATTGGCATAACCCCTGAAGAGTTGATTTTGATTGGAATGTGCGTTGCTTGTCCACCATACATTTTTCTGCCACGCATCTGGTTGCTGTATTGAACCGGAATTTTTCTTTGAGATAAGTCAATAAATACAATTGCTGTAAAGATTACGAGAACGGCAACAAGGAAGATTAGAATGTTCCATAGATAGTTTAGGTTTCCATCAACTGCACCCTCTGCAGCTCTATATAGCATTGTTCCTGCTGTTGACAAAATACCAACAAAAAGGATTAAACTTAGCCCGTTTCCAACACCTTTCTCGGTGATACGTTCTCCAAGCCACATAACAAACAAACCACCCGCCACAAGAAGCATAACAACAATCACGCCCGTCACCCATTCTGGTGCACCTTGCCAAACACCTCTAAACAACAATCCGTCGGAGTTGAAGGCAAGAACAATACCCACCGCTTGCGCAATACTCATAACCAGAGTACCGATTCTTGTATACATCTGAATTCTTTTCTTTCCAGCATCACCTTGCTTAGACATTGCTTGCCAGCTTGGGATGATGAAGGTCAAAAGCTGCACGATAATGCTCGAGTTAATATATGGAGCAACACCCAGAGCTAAGATAGCACCGTTTTCAAGTGCACCCCCAGAAATACTGCTTAGAAGTTCGAAGAAACCACCTTCTCCAACAACACCCGCTGCGAACTGCGCAACGTCTACACCAGGAAGCGGCATCCAAGCACCGATTCTATAAATGAAAAGTAAAATCAATGTAAAAATCATTTTCTTTCTTACATCTTTACTTTTAAACGCATTAACCAAAGTTTGTAACATTTCTAAATAAAACCCCTTATCAAGTTATTGACATCAATAAAACATTTTACCATATATTTAAATATTGTTGTATGTTTTTACAGAAGTTGTTGAGTATGTCTTTGTCTAACTTTTGGACGTTGGTCCACAATTTTTCCGTTCTCTCTGATTTCGAATGTTGTATATCTAAATTCTGGAAGTGCTCTTCTTAGCGAGAAAACCATTTGCACCAAGTTTTCCACCAATTGTTCGTTGCCGCTTCTTGTTCCGCCTGTTGGTGTTCTCATTGCTAGGTCTCTGATTGTTTTTTCAACTCTTGCCTTAACACCTTCCACATCATCTCTAGTTTTGTCTGTCAAAATCACGCGGCCAAACATGTGCATCTTCACGTTGTCAACTTTTGAAGAAATATTTCTAATAGAAAAAGGAATCACCGAAGACCTAAAATAGTTTGCCAACCATTCTATGTTTGTTGTTCCCATATCCATAGTATAAATTATACCCCCCGCTACCCCAATTGTCAATAGTGCATCAAAAAAACGCCGATGGCGTTTTTTGTTGTTTCCTATTTTTTTGCTGCAGGTTTTGCAGGTGTTTTTGCTGGAGCTTTTGCCGCTGGTTTTGCTGCAGGCTTAGCCGCTGCTGGTTTCGCTGCTGCTTTTGCAGGAGCCTTTGCTGGAGCCGCTTTCACTACTGCTGGTTTTGCCGCAGGCTTTGCTGCTGGCTTTGCAGTTGCCTTAGCCGGAACTTTCGCTGGAGCCGCCTTTGGCGCAACTTTTGGTTCTGGTTTTTTTGTTAAAACGATAATTTCAACTTTTCCGCCAGCTTTTTCAATTTTCTTTCTCGCGCCTTCAGTGATTTTGTGGCATCTGATTGTGTATGCTTTTTTAACATCGCCGTCACCTAGAATCTTAAGACCATAGTCTTCAAGTTTTGCAAACATTCGTTTTTCAAGAAGAAGTTCTGGTGTGATTACTTTTTCTGTGATGTTGTTTAGATAGCCAACGTTAACTTCTGTGTATACCTTTCTGAAGTTATTATAGAAGCCGATTTTTGGAAGTCTTCTTGTCATTGGGTTTTGTCCGCCCTCAAATCCAATTCTAACTCCGCCGCCACTTCTTGCGTTTTGACCTTTGTGTCCTTTACCTGAAGTTTTTCCAAGACCTGACGCTCTTCCACGTCCTAGTCTTTTCTCAGAAAATCTTGAACCTTTTCCTGGTCTTAGATTATGCATTTGAAGTTTACCTTCATTTGCTTTTGCTGCTGGCTTTTTGCTCACAGTTTTTGGTCCTTTAACTTTTGGAGTAACTGGAGCTTTTGCTGGAGCAGCCTTTGCAGCTGGTTTTGCTGCAGGTTTAGCAACTGCTTTTGCAGGCGCTGCTGGTTTTTTCGCTGCTGCTGACTTAGCCACTGGTGCTTTTGCCGCAGGTTTTGTTGTTGTTTTTTTTGCTTCTGCCATTTTGTTTTTTCCTTTTACTAAACGGGGAAAACTTTGTTAACCCCTCGCATTTGTTTTTTATTTTACTTCTTCAACTTTAATCATGTGTCTAACAACATGAACTTGCCCTCTTGATGCCGCGTTGTCTGGCATAAGGCGAGTGTTTCCTGGTCTTTTTAGACCTAGAGCCTGTATTGTTGCTCTTTGTTTTGGTGTGCAGCAAATTGTGCTTCTTACTAGAGTGATTCTCATTTGCTTTCCACTTGCAACAGGCTTTGCCGCTGCTTTTGGAGCAACCTTAACAGGAGCCGCTTTCGCTGGCGCTTTTACAGGTGCTTTTGCAACTGGTTTAGCTGCAGGCTTAGCAACCGCTTTTGCAGGTGCTGCTTTTGGGGCGGCTGCCTTTGCTGGTGTTGCTGGTTTTTTTGCTGCTGCTGGCTTTGCCGCTGGTGCTTTTGCCGCAGGTTTTGCTGTTGTTTTTTTAACTTCTGCCATATTATAACTCCTCCACCTTTTTGCCTCTAATTGCTGCAACTTGTTCTTTTGTTCTTAGTTTTGAAAGTCCGTCGATAACTGCTCTTGCCATGTTGATGTTGTGTCTTGAACCATAACTCTTGCAAGAAACGTTTTGAATTCCTGAAAGTTTGAAAATTGGTCTTGCCGCACCACCCGCAACAACTCCAGTACCTTCTTTTGCTGGGTTGATGTAGACAATGCTCGCTCCAAACTTACCAATAATTTTGTGTGGGATTGTGTGTCCATCAAGGTTGATTTTAAACATGTTTTTCTTAGCATCTTGAACTGCTTTTTCAATTGCGTATGGAGTTTCTAGTGCTTTTCCAACACCTAGTCCAACGCTGCCTTTTCCGTCTCCAACAACAACCGCTGCAGAAAACTTGATGTTCTTTCCGCCTTTTGTTACGGCAACAACACGACGAATTAGAAGTGTGTGCTTCTCTAGACCATCATTTTCTCTTGGTTCTCTTTCTCTTCTTGGTCTGTCTGGTCTTCCGCCTTGTTGACCTCTTCCGCCAGTGTCGAATTTATTTCCTTTTGCTGCTGGCTTGTTTTCAGCTGATGCTTCTGTTTTTTCTACTTTTTGCTCTTCCATTTTTTCTCCTTGATGGTTGTTGCGGTCATCACCCGCCTGTTTTTATTGCTTTTTGCAAAGGGCGAAGCCTACGCTTTCACCCGCATGGCTTAGAATTTAAGCCCGCCTTCTCTTGCACCTTCTGCCACGGCTTTAACTCTGCCTTGGTATAGGTATCCACCTCTATCGAAAACCACTTCTGTTATTTTCTTTGCTTTTGCTCTTTTTGCTGCTTCTGCTCCAACAACTTTTGCAATTTGAGTTTTTGTTTTTCCTTTTGCAAGTTTTTCGATTGCTGGCTCAACACTTGAAGCTGAAACAAGAGTTTTTCCTGCTTCGTCATCAATAATCTGAACAGAAATATTTGAAAGACTTCTGAAGACATTTAAACGAGGCTTCTTTGAAGTTCCAGAAATTTTTGCTCTAACTCTTTGATGTTTTTTCTTTCTTAGAATGTTTTTATCTTCTCTATTAATCATTTTTAACTCCTATTACCTCTTACCAGTTTTACCTTGTTTCTTAATCAGTTTTTCACCGTCGTAGTGAATACCGTAGTGGTGATATGGTTCAACAGGTCTTAATGCTTTGATGTCTGCAGCAAAGCTTCCAACTTTTTCTTTGCAAATACCTTTAACAATAATTGCTGTGTTGCCTTCAAGGTCAACATCCATTCCTTCTGGAATAGTCATTTCGCATGGGTGGCTAAAACCAATGTTTAGAGTTAGTTTGTTTCCAGCTTTAGTAAGTCTGAAACCAACACCCTTAACGTTAAGTTTTTTTGTAAACCCTTGGCTTACACCAACAATCATGTTTGAAATTAGACTTCTATATAGTCCATGAAGTGCTTTGATGTTTTTGTCTTCACTTTTTCTTGTTACGTTAACAATGTTTCCTTCAATTGAAACAAACACGTTTCTGTTAACTTCTCTAACCAGTTTTCCTTTTGGTCCAGAAACAGTTATTGTTAAATCGTTTAACTCAACTGTCACGCCTGCTGGAATTTCGATTGGTTTCTTTCCTATTCTACTCATTTTTTTCTCCCCGTTTAGAGTCTGCAGCTCTCGCTTACGACTTTTTTATTGATGATTACCAAACGTATGCTAGAACTTCTCCGCCAACGTTTTGTGCTTTTGCAGCTTTATCTGTGATGATGCCTTTGTTTGTTGAAACAATTGCGATTCCCATTCCGCTTAGAACTTGAGGAATGTCTTGTGCATTCGAATAAACTCTAAGACCTGGTGTTGAAATTCTTTTTAGGCCAGAAATAACATTCTTTCCTTCGAAAAATTTAAATGTGATTACAATGTTCTTTCTAAACGCGTCACCTTTTTCTTCTTTATAGTTTTCGATATACCCTTCTTCCTTTAGGATTTTAGCAAGAGCAACCAACATTTTTGAAGTTGGAACTGAAATGCTTTCAGCACCGCTTGTAACTCCGTTTCTGATTCTTGTTAACATATCTGCAATTTTATCTGTCATTATTTCTCTCCCCTTACCAACTTGCTTTCTTCACGCCTGGAAGTTCGCCTTTGTTTGCTTTCTCTCTAAAACAAATTCTGCAAATGCCCCATTTTCTTAGAACTGCCTTTGGTCTTCCACATATTGTGCATCTTGTGTATTCTCTTGTTGAATACTTTTGTGTCTTCTTATGTCTTTCAATCATTGATTTTTTAGCCATTGAATCCTCCTCTAAATGGAACACCAAGAGCTTTCAACAAGTCGTAGCATTCTTTGTTTGTTTTTGCTGTTGTTACAACAATGATGTCGAAACCTCTAACTTTTTCGATTTTGTCGAAACTGATTTCTGGGAAAATTGTGTGGTCTTTAATTCCAAGTGCCCAGTTTCCTTTTCCGTCGAAACTCTTTTCGTTCACGCCTCTAAAGTCTCTAACCCTTGGCAAAGCAACTGAAATAAGTTTGTCCAAGAATTGATACATCTTTTGTCCTCTAAGAGTTACCTTTGCACCAATCTTTTGGTCTTCTCTAACTCTAAAACCAGCAATACTCTTTTTTGCAAGTGTGCTTACAGCTTTTTGACCTGCAATCAATGTTAGTTCTTCAACTGCAAGGTTATAGCTTTTCGAGTTATCTTTCTCAGTTCCAAGACCCATGTTTAGAACAATTTTGTCTAGTTTTGGAACTTGGTTAACGTTTGTATAGCCGTTTTGCTTCATTAGAGCTTTCACAACTTCTTTACGATATTGGTCGTAAAGTCTGCTGCGAGCACTCTTATATGCTTTATCCTTATTTTCTTTTTTTATCGCTTCCGCCATTTTTTCTCCTTATGCGTTAAGAATTTCCGACTCTTAACTTCCTTACACTATGATTTTTTCTTTCTTAGTTGTTTTCTTTTCAACTTTTGCTGTTTTTGCTTTGTCACCTTTTGGTGCCTTGATAACTGCATTTTTGTCTGTTGGTTTGCCACATTGTTTGCAAGTTCTTGTTTTTGTTCCGTTTTCAAGTTTCATTGCAACTCTTGTTGGCTTTTTGCAAGCTTCGCAAACAAGCATAACGTTTGAAACATCAATTGATTTTTCAACTTTGATGATTCCGCCTTTGTCTTGTTGGCTTTTTGGTTTTTTGTGCATTGTTGCAACGTTTACGCCTTCAACAATAACTCTGTTTTCTTTTGGCATTGCTTTTATAATCTTGCCTTCTGTTCCTTTGTCTTTTCCTGCAATGACAACAACTTTATCTCCGCTTCTAACTTTCATATTACCAAACCTCCTGAGCCAAAGAAACAATCTTCATAAATCCTGGCTCGCCTTTTTCTCTAAGTTCACGAAACACTGGACCGAAAATCCTTGTGCCTTTTGGCATTTTGTCTTTAGGGTTAATAATAACGCAAGCATTATCATCAGACCTAATAACAGAGCCATCTGCTCTTTGAACTGGAAATGTTGTTCTTACAACAACAGCTCTCTCTACGCTTTTTTTCTTAACGTTCCCATCTGGTTCTGCAGTGATAACGCTGCAAACAATAATGTCGCCAACGCCGCCAGAGTATCTTGAAGAGCCACCTAGAACTCTTATAACTCTAACTTCTCTTGCGCCGGAGTTGTCTGCCACTTTCAATACTGATAATTCTTGTACCATTTTGTTCTCCTATCTTTTTGGTTACCTATTTCGCTCTCTCAATGATTCTTAAAAGTCTGAAATATTTTTCTTTGCTTAGCGGTCTTGTTTCCATAATTTCAACAATGTCGCCAACTTTTGCTTCGTTGTTTTCGTCATGAACTTTAAATTTCTTTTGAGTCTTTAAAATCTTGCCATATTTTTTGTGAGTTGTTCTAGACCTAACCATAACAACGCATGTTTTTTCCATTTTGTCTGAAACAACGATTCCAGTTCTTTTCTTTCTAAGGTTTCTTTCTTCTTCACCTTCTGTTTTTACAACTGGAGCTTTTACAGCTTTAACTTTTTTTGCTGGTGCAACTTTTGATGCAACTGCGCCTTTTGCTACTGGGCCTTTTTTTGGAGCCTGAGCTTTAGACTTTGCAGGTGCTGCCGCTTTTGCTGGAGCAGCTTTCGCTACTGCAGGCTTAGCCGCTGCTTTTGCAGGTGCTGCCTTTGGTGTTACTGGTTTTGCCGCTGCTTTTGGAGCCGCTGGCTTTTTAACTGTTTCTTTTTTCTCTGCCATTATTTTGCTCCTTTCTTAGCCGCTGCTGTCTTTTTAGACGTTGCTGGCGTTTTTACTGCTGTTGCAGCTGCTTTTTTCTTTTCGATGTTTTTCTTTTCTGCAGTTGCTTTTGCTTTTGGAGCCGCTTTTGCTGCAGTTGCTGATGCTTTTGCACCAACTGTTTTCTTTGGTGCTGGTTTTGATTCAGCAATTTTTGCTTGTGTTGTTGCTTTTGAAGCTAGCTTTTTTTCTTCTTTTGTAAGCTTTGTTTTTGGTGCAACTTTCACTTTCGCTTTTGCTGGCATTTTGATTTTGTTTATGTCAATCAAATCAGTTTTTCCAGCGTCTAGTCTTTCGATATTTCTTCTTGAAATTTCTGTGTTGACTCTTGCAATTTCACGTCTTGTGTTTTTGATTTCAGACGTGTTTGTAAGTTGTCTTGCTTTGTGACTAAAACGCAGGTTGAAGTATGATTCTTTAAGTTCAACAAGTTTTGCTGTCAACTCTGCATCTGTTTGCTCTAAATAGTTTTGTACTTTTGCCATTATTTAGCCTCCTTTAGAGCTGGTTTTTGAGTTAGATGCGTTTTCTTTGCAAGCTCTCTTTCTTTTCTAATCAGTCTTGTTCTGCCGCTTAGATGTGCTTCAACTGACGCTGCCACTTCTTCTTTAGACATAAACTTAACTTTTCTTGGAAGTTTCATTGCTGCAAGTCTCATTGCTTCTTTTGCTGTTTCCACTGGAACGCCGCTTATTTCAAACAACACTCTTCCTGGTTTAACAACTGCAACCCAATATTCAACACTACCTTTTCCTCCACCCATTCTCACTTCAGCAGGTTTGCTTGTGATTGGTTTGTCTGGGAAAATTTTGATGTGAACTTTTCCAATTCTCTTCATTTCTCTTGTCATTGCTCTTCTTGCTGCTTCGATTTGTCTGCTTGAAATGTGTGCAGGCTCGGTTGCAACAAGTGCATATTCTCCGAATGTCACTGTGTTTCCGCGCATTGCTTTACCAGTCATTCTTCCTCTAAACACCTTTCTGTGTTTTGTTCTTTTTGGCATTAACATATTAGTTATTTCCCCCCTTTCTTTCAATTTCTACCAGAGGTCTCTTTCCTAGAATTTCGCCATAGTAAATCCAAACTTTAATTCCGATTGCACCAGCTTGGCTTCTTGCTGTTGCTGTGCCATATTTGATGTCACTTCTGATTGTGTGAAGTGGAAGTCTTCCTTGTTTATAGAATTCGCTTCTTGCGATTTCTGCTCCGCCAAGACGTCCGCCAACCATAACCTTAATTCCTTTAGCTCCGCCCTTAAGTGCTCTTTGCATTGCTTGTTTCATTGCATGCTTATAGCTTCCACGTTTTTCTAGTTGTGTTGCAATTGTTTGAGCAACAACTGTTGGGTCGATATCTGGAGCTTTAATCTCTTTAATTGTGATGTTAAGCTTTGTTGTGTCTGAAACAACTGGCTTAAGATTTTTCTTAATCGCTTCAATTCCTGCACCTTTTTGACCAATTAAAACACCAGGTCTTGATGCATGGATTGTTACTGTTGTTTCTGCTGTTGTTCTTGCAATTCTTACTACAGAAATGCCACCATCTTTGTGTTTTGTGTTAATCACTTCTCTGATGCTGTTGTCTTCTTTGATGTATCTAGCAACATCTTTTTTGTTGCCAGCAAACCATTGGCTATCCCAGCCTTCTGTTACCCCAACTCTAAAACCTCTTGGATTTACTTTTTGTCCCATTTTTGCTCCTTTATTCCTCTCTTGCCTTACTTAGCCACTCTATCTAGAATTATTGTGATATGACTTGTTCTTTTGTCCATTATGTCCGCTCTTCCTCTTGCTCTTGGAACTAGTCTTTTCATAATTGGACCAGCACCTGCAAAACACTCAGCCACAAAAAGTTCTTCTTTTGTTAGGCTTAGATTGTTTTCAGCATTTGCGATTGCCGACTCTAGTGTTTTTAGAACAACTTCACTTGCACCTTTGTTTAGCATTGTTAAAATATTTTGTGCTTCTGTTGCTTCTTTTCCACGAATAAGAGCAAGCACTTCGCCAACCTTAGACGGAGTGATTCTCACGTGTCTTGTGATTGCTTTTGCCCTCTTATCTCTTGTTTCTTCTCTTTTAAGAGCTTTTTCTCTACTTCTGGTTGCCATACTTATCTCCTACTTTTTTGCAGCCTTTGCTTTTGCAGCAACTGCTTTTTTGGTGTGTCCTTTAAACGTTCTTGTTGGTGCGAATTCACCAAGCTTATAGCCAACCATTTCAGCTGTGATATAAACTGGAACGTGTTTTTTTCCGTTGTGTACAGCAATTGTTAATCCAACAAACTCTGGATATATTGTGCTGCTTCTAGACCAAGTTTTAACTTGCTCTTTTTTCCCACCTTCTTGCATTTTCAAAACTCTATTCATAAGTCTTTCTTCTACAAATGGTGCTTTTTTTGAACTTCTACTCATTGACAATTTCTCCTTAATTTATTCTTTTAACAATCAATTTACTTGATGCTTTTTTTGTTCTTCTTGTTTTTAGACCCATTGCAGCTTTACCCCAAGGTGTTCTTGCTCCTGGTTTTCCAACTGGTGATTTTCCTTCACCACCACCGTGTGGGTGGTCGCAAGGGTTCATTGCTGCTCCCCTAACTGTTGGTCTGATGCCCATGTGTCTCTTTCTTCCAGCCTTTCCATAGCTTACAAGGCTGTGTTCTGCGTTTCCAACTGTGCCGATTGTTGCTCTGCACGCGATTGGAACTTTTCTCATTTCTCCGCTTGGCATTCTAAGCAAGGCATATTTTCCTTCTTTAGCCATAAGACGAGCACTCATTCCTGCGCTTCTTACAAGTTTTGCTCCGCCGCCTGGTTGAAGTTCCACGTTGTGAACAACTGTTCCCACTGGCATTTTCTCTAGAGGCATTGCGTTTCCTGTTTTGATTTCTGCAGTGTCGCCACTCATAATCACATCGCCTTTCTTAAGTCCTGCTGGGTGAATGATATATCTCTTTTCGCCGTCTGCATAGTGAAGCAGGCTGATGTTTGCTGTTCTGATTGGGTCGTACTCCACGCTGAACACTTTTGCAGGAATCCCGTCTTTTGTTCTTTTAAAGTCGATGATTCTATATTTTTGTCTATTTCCGCCGCCTTGGTGACGAACTGTGATTCTTCCTGTGTTGTTTCTTCCAGCATTTTTCTTAAGTGGAGCTAGAAGAGATTTTTCAGGTTCTACGCCAGGTGTCAGAGATTCTCTATAGTCGATTACGCTATAGAATCTTTGTCCTGCGCTTCTTGGTTTTCTTTGCTTGATTGCCATTTTCGTTATTTCCTTTTTATTTTAGTTTTTCGGGCTAATTCCCATAATTTTATTGTGCGGGTCGCCCAGTGGTCGACCCCTACAGTCTTATACTAGACTGTCGAAATATTCAATTCCTTTGCTGTCTTCTTTAAGTTGAACATACGCAACTTTCACTTCTGCTGTAAAGCCTTTTGTTCTGCCGCGTCTTTTTTCTTTTCCAAGTCTGTTTAGCGTGTTTACTTTAGAAACTGAAACGCCAAAGATTTTTTCGATTGCTTCTTTGATTTGTGGTTTTGTTGCTGTTTTTTGGACAATGAAACCATATCTTTTTTCTGCAATCATTGGGTATGTTTTTTCTGTCAGAATTGGTTCTATAATAATATCAAATCCTCTCATTATGCTAGTACCTCCTCAATCACTTTAACTGCGTCTTCCACAATGATAATTTTTGTGAATTTAACAACGTCTGTAACGTTAAGCAGTTTTGCTAGGCAAGACTCTGTTCTTTCTAGGTTTCTGATTGCGCGTCTTGCTGCAACATTGTTGTCACCCATAACAATCAAAGTTGTTCTGTCTAGTTTAAATTTTTCTAGCATTGCAACAATTTCTTTTGTTTTTGCGTGTTTTACAATTTTGCCTTCTTTGTTTACAGTTTCTTTAACATCAAGGTCTTTTAGGAAAATGATGTTTCCGTCTGTAAGTTTTTGGCTAAGTGCACTTCTTAGAGCTGTTCTTTTTGCTTCTCTGTTCACTTTTTTGTCAAAGTCTCTTGGTTTTGGTGCAAACGCAACTCCACCGCCGATATGATGAATCGACACTGTGCTGCCTTGTCTTGCTCTGCCTGTTCCTTTTTGTCTGTGCGGCTTTTTCTTTCCGCCCCTAACTTCTCCTCTGCCTAGAGCAGATTTTGTTCCCTGTCTTGCATTTGCAGCGTGTGCCACAACAACTTCATGAATAAGTGCCGGTTTAAACTCTGCACCGAAAACATCTTTGTTAAGCTTAACAGTTCCAACTTCTTGAGCTTTCATGTTGAATACTTTTGCTGTCATTTTTCTCTCCTTATATTTTCAGCGAGTTTACGCTTTTACTGCCTTTCTTATTGTTACGATACTTCCTTTTGGCCCTGGAACTCCGCCCTTAACCAAAATTACGTTTTTTGCTTCGTCGATTTTTACAACTTCAAGGTTTAGAATTGTTTGCTTTTCGTGTCCGTATTGTCCTGCCATTTTTGTTCCTTTGAAAAGTCTTACTGTTGTGATGCCTTTGCCATATCCACCGGCATGTCTGTGAACTGGACCAGAACCGTGAGTCATTGGTCCAAGACGTGCTTGGTTGTGACGAACAATAACACCGCTGAAACCTCTTCCTCTTGTTACGCCGCTTACGTCAACTTTGTCGCCTTTGTTGAAAACTGTTGCGTCAACTTTGTCGCCAACTTTTGCTTCTTTGTTTAGGATTTCAACTTCAGCAAGATTTCTTGTTGGTGTTTGGCTTGTTTTTTTGAATGTTCCAAGTTGTGCTTTGTTTACAAGTTTTTCTGCTCTTTTTTGTGTTAGTTCTTCAAAGCCGATTACTGCCGCTTCGTAGCCATCTATTTCTTTAGTTTTGATTTGTATGATTGTTTGTTTTTGTGCTTCTATAACTGTAACTGGAATAACTATTCCGTTCTCGTCGAAAACCTGAGTCATTCCAAGTTTTCTTCCAAATATTGCGTTTACCATTTTTTGTGTGCTCCTTTGCCATCATTCTCTGTGTCTCAGAGAACTGTACTTTTATTTAAGACCAATTTTGATATCTACCCCTGCTGGAAGTTCAATCTTCATAAGAACGTCCATAAGCTTTGGGCCTGCGTTGAAGATGTCTAGAATTCTTTTGTGAGTTCTAAGTTCAAACTGCTCGCGGCTGTCTTTGTATTTGTGTGGGCTTCTAATCACTGTTACAACTTCTTTCTTTGTTGGAAGTGGAACTGGTCCTGAAATTGTGCCGCCACCTTTTTTTGCTGCTTCAACAATTCTCCCCATTGCTTGGTCTACGAGGTTTGCGTCGTAGCTCTTGATAGAAATTCTTACTTTTTGTTTAGACATATTTAAATTGCTCCTTTGCCATCATTACCCTAACTCCTAGGGCAACTGTACTTTGCACTGTTCAACCTGAAACCAGGTCGGGTGTGTCATGTAATCATCAATTATACATAATAAACATATATATGTCAACAGTTTTTTAGCGAGAAAAAAGGACTCTTTAGAGCCCTTGTTTTTTCTTGATTTCTGCAATTCTTGCTTGAAGTTCTGCAATTCTTTTTTTCTCTGCTTCTTCTTTTGAAAGCGGTTGACCAGAATCTGGTGCCGGTGCTGGCGCTGCTTGTTGTTGTGGTGGTGCGTCGTTTGCAACGGCTGTTATGCTTCCCGCTGCAACTGTTCTTTCGTTCACCCCTGTTGCACCTGATGCAACCGGACCTGGCTTTGGTTTTTCTGCTTTAACAATATCTTGAATTGCTGTGCCGCCAGAACCAGTTTGTGGTCCGCCACCTTTTGCTGCTGCAATTTTTGCTTTAAGCGCTTCCATTTTTAGACGCTCTTCTTCTTCCATAAGTGCAAAAGATTGTGGGCTGAATTTTTGGTCTAGCTCCATCCAGTTTTTTGCCATCTCACGTTCTATTTCTTTAAGTTCAGTTATGCTTCTTGCTTCCATAACAATTTGATTTGTTTCTGCAAGAAGTTTGATGATGTTGATTTCACCTCTAAGAAGTTTTTCGAAAAGTGGTCTAATTTTTGTTACAGAAGAAACAACTTCTTTCTTAACAAGAACTTGCACGATTTCATAGCCATTTTTTCTGTCCATAAGAACAGGAACAATTGAACGTTGGAAATCTTTTGTGAATCTGAAAATAAAGTTTTGGCAGAA
>Ga0131853_10003376_pt1 | contig 28661 bp, 15 predicted proteins | sample TergutLab28metaG_FD_92764 | JGI IMG/M metagenome (GOLD analysis project Ga0131853, IMG submission 92764) | Labiotermes labralis P1 segment gut microbial communities from Petit-Saut dam, French Guiana - Lab288 P1 (version 2) (version 2) | ecosystem: Host-associated > Arthropoda: Insects >...
CCTCTTTCCTATATATTCGCATGAATCACTCCTCTTTACTAATAGGACGAACAAACAATCCAAGAGCCTATTCATTAGGAATATTTGCCACACAAGTGCACGCCTCTTTCCTATATATTCGCACGAATCACTCCTCTTTACTAATAGGACGAACAAACAATCCAAGAGCCTATTCATTAGGAATATTTGACATTATCTCTTGCCCTGAATGCATTACTTCTTTTGGTACGATCTGAAAATATTTTGTTACAATTCACTTCTCCATGTCGGAACAATTTCTATTGATTTCATCGCTCATGCTTATCGCTTGTTTTAACATTCCACCGTCGTCATAATCATCATCATCGTCATCTTATTCTTCTTCTTCCTCCATGGATTAAGTCATTTGACCTGTTCCGGCATCGACGAATTGCCATCATTTCCTGGGGCATCCACGGTCTCTTCTTCCTCGAGGTTTGTAGTTGAGGGCGTGTTTCGGCAGTCTGGTCCTGTCCATTCTTTCAAGGCGGTTGGTCCAGTTTTGTTTGTATTTGAGTCTCATGTCTTGTATTCCAGAGATCTGTAGTTCTTTTCGTACGTCTTCGCTTCTTATTTCATCCAGTTTTTGTGTATCCCGTAACACTTCTTAGAAAGCGCATCTCTGCCGCTTCTAGACCAGTCATGTCTCTCTTCGTGGTTACCCGTGTTTCGCTACCATACAGTAGTGATGATCTAGCTACAACTTTATAAAATTTCATTTGGGTATCTGTACGGGTTTTCTTTAAGTGCTTTCTGATAGTGCCACATATTCCCCCGATTATCACCACCTTGTCTTTGTGGGGAGGGGAGGGGGCTTGCGGGCCTCAACGACTTTACGGGCTATGCCGGCGGGAACTTTCTGTTCCCCGTAGGGCCTCCCAAGCCGGACAGGCCGTAAGAGAGGCCAGACTAAGAGAGACAATCTGGTCCTCCAAGAATGGGGATTTTACGGATGGGTTGGTAACCCTCTCAAGGAAAACAAAATACTCATAAACAAAGACGCACAGCCTTGGATATAGGCGGATCAAATAACACTCCATTAATTTTTATCTTAATTCTCTCTCTCTCTCTCTGTTCTTTAACCAATAAATTTAAAGATTACAACAGTAGGTGCCCTTCGTGCAGTTCAAATCAGAAACCTGTAACTTCTGACTTGTTTTATTGAAACGTTCCAAAATGTCTTTCCACGTCGCAGTTAAAATGGCGTGTTCGAGCTTCACAAACTTCTTGAATAAATGTTTTGTTTCTCGTTTGTATTTGGGGTTCGTTCCAAGTCTTAGGATATATATTTTGGAACCCCTAAAACATCGTTCTCCCAATATTTCAAGGTCTGAACAGCTTGACAATGGGCAGACCATCTCATGTTGCCATGTGTGTGTTAAAAATATTCCAGCTACGAGACGAAACCCAAAAGAACACAAACAACTGTTGCTAAACAAAGAAGTTGTCAACAACTTCAGGTACTGTAGAGGCAGCTTATCTCCGACGAGATTAAGAGGACAGCTAATCACGGCACATATTCTGCGTACATGTTTATGTCTTTAAAAAGTGCTTGCAGGCTTTTGTTGTCACCTTTGTCAACAACTGCTTGGTCACAAGACTGACAGCGGCAGGTAAAATTACAGTCGTACAGACCTTCTGTCACTTTGTCGCGTAAAGTCACAGTCGACAAAGAATTTTACAAAAATCGTTCTTAGGGTGCATCGTCACAGCAGTAGCGCACAGTAATCACCAGCTGCCCTGCGTTTGTCACTTCAGGTTAAAATCTGCAATATTGGAGTCGTGTTTGTTGGCTGGTTTGTTTATTTAATTTGCCGCTTCGTTTTTGTACTGGTCTTCCCATTCTTTAGATTAATTCTTAGTAAGCTGTTTTGGATAAATAAGTCATTTTTATTCATTCTCGTATTTTTTCAAACGCTAGTGTAAAGTGGATCAAATTCAGCAATTAGTTCCACGAGTTCCATGAAATTTCCTTTACTTGAACGACGTCACTATTCATCGTGACCTCTGAAGGACAACCCTCTTTCAGCTGTCTTAACCGTTTTCAAAATATCTTACTTTTTTAAACTTTACGAACACATTAGACCATGTGAAGACATTGCTAGGGCCCATCGTAGGCCAGGGAGGGGGCCCGTGCGAGTGAGGAGCCCTAAAGCAGAAGCTTAATTAGCTCAAGGTAACTCTGCCGTTGGATGTAACCATGGAATCTGATGTGTCATAGCTAACAAAAGCAAAGGTTGCCGTCGCGACGCCATTGTTTTCTCAGCAGGAAACAAAGGAGTGAACAAACTTTAATTCTGACGGTTTGTGCTGCTGAAACATTGTGCTGTCTCCTTCATCTAAGTTCCAAACAGAACAAAACTTTTCATGAACTGAATCAGTGCCGTCCTTAAGTGGAGTTCGCAGCTTGTCGTGCAATTTAAAATGAAGGATTGAAGTACAATAAACATCGTTACGAGGGAAGTCCATAAAGAAACCGAACTTTTTTTAAAATTTATTGCTTTACTTATAACTTAAAATTGTCACCTTCAAAGCACTCCCCTCCATTCTTGATACACCGCTCTGAACTTTTTTTCCATTTCTGGAACGCGTCCTGAAACGTGTTTTGCAGGACGGCGCGAAGATCCAGTATCGAATTTTCTTCTATCTCCTCTACCGTCTGAAATCGGCGACCTTTCAGTGAGGATTTCCACTTCGGGATCAAGAAAAAGTCCGCAGGGGCCAAATCTGGAGAGTAGGGCGGCTGGGGGACAACATTCGTCTCATGCTTCGCCAAAAATTCACGGACAAGTAGCGACGCGTCAGTAGACGAGGCACAAATTTTGCGACATCCCGACGCATCTTCCATTTTTCGGTCAAAATCGTGTGGCACGAACTTTTACAGATTCCTACTTCTTCGGCAACTTCACGGACCGTTAGGCGACGATTTTGATGAATCACAGCAAGCACTTTCTCAACGTGATCGTCGTCCATTGTGGTGGAAGGCCGTCCAGATATGGGGTCGTCTTCGATGGACGTTCTACCCGATCTGAAACGCTGGCACCAGTCATGACATTGCGTGCAGCTCAAACAATACTCTCCATAAGCCTGTTGCAACATCTGAAAAGTCTCCGTAGAAGTTTTTTTCCTGTTTGAAAAAGAATTTGTCGCAAAAGCGTTGCTTCTCAAGATCCTTCATTTATCAACTTACAAAAAAATCGCCGAGATTATTAAACACACACTCATTCAAGCGCGTGTAACTCGATGACTAATTGACATGGCATGATGCTGCTAATATCAGAATGAAGCATAAAGTCCCCGCTACACAACGCCACCATCGCGAGCTTGCTGCGCGCGCTCGCTGGCTCGCTATTTCACAAGTTCGGTTTCTTTATAGACTACCTACGTACATACGATACATATATTGCGGTACAATAAAGACACTGTGGTGCTCACAATAACCAAATACTGCCAACTGTACCTCCAACAAAGTATAACCTGTGCAACGTTCTTTCAGAGCCAAAATACCACCATGGTCACAAGGGACAGCTCTGTACGTGGGGAAACAGTTTCATTCACCAAGTGCTGGAGATCGTGGCAGCCAAGCTGAGTCTCCTCGGCCTCATAAAAGCAGGCATTACAGCGCTGGGCGCCGGGTTCCTCACTAAACTGCCCTTGATACTGCTCAAGCTTACAGCGCTGCCGGTCGGCCTCATCGTGCTCGGTCTGCCCTTGCTGCTGCCCATTCTGGCCCTGTTTGTTCCAATACCTATTATCACACAGAATAGTTATGGTGCCGACTTTGACTCCAATCGACAGGTGGAACAACGGCTGTCGCAGGCACTCAGAAATCTGCTAGATTCAGAGGGTTGTATCGGAAGACTTGCTTGCGAGCTGGGGAGAATGAACTCGGAGTCTGAATACAAGAAGCCCATATCATGGTAAGTCGGACGTGTGGAGAGCAACAGCATGTCAAACGGAAACTGGTTTTATTGAAGGTTCATAGAGGTTCAGCAGACTCACGTGGCAGTCGCCGAGAGACTGGACAAAATAACTTTTAAACTATTACGTTACTTGGAAATGAAAAGGGACTGTAATGTCATAACAGAGGCAGGAAATCTCTGTCGTTAGTACGAAGCCCTGACAAGAGCACACTGCAGGTACTAAAGGGGACAGCAGAATTCCGGCCTTTCTCACTAATCAGGGCCGAAGGAAGTCGTCAAGACCACCGCAGTCAAAATCACCGGAAAGGTCTTCTTGATTCCAATATTTTACGAGATGCTAGTAATAAAAGTACCAAAACTCAAAAATATAAATGCCTGACAGTTTATTTTAATAAGATATGACCAGTTTTAAAACATAATCAACACCACGTGACTGAGAAAGAGCCTCATTCCTTACGGCATAACGGCATTCACGGAACCTGCCAGGGCCGACAGGGCTGACAGTGATATGCACAATAGCAGGACAGTGGAGGAAGCTGAATCGCTAGTCACGTGGTCTTATTGCGATTCGTCGAAACCAGTAACCAAAGAACGAAATAACAGTATTTAAATGGGTGCTCACGAAAGGTCGGATTTGCAGGCACCGGGTTTCACGAACGTCGACAATCATCTGTATACAGTTACACATTCCTTCCCTTATACGAACTGAAGTACGAAAAATTGTGTCCAGCCTTCTCCTTCCCAGGTTCAATTATTTGTAGACATTTCTGGTGATCACCAGTGTGAAATTCCAAGCAAAGGATCAGATATTCTGCATTCCCCAGATGCTGGAAAAAAATTGGAGTACGGTTGGAGAGAATGTCAGAGACTTGGAGAGTCTGTGATTACTTAGGAAGGAGTTCCTTCCTAAGTAACAACATACTATACTAAGCTGTGCTATGTTCTTACGAGCGAAGATAGCGACAACGTCCAAGTACAACACAAATAACAATTGCCTGGTGGATCCATGACTCAGAATAATTAAATGCCTTTAAATGAAACCTGAAGTGCGGTTCGTGTAAGTAACCGCGTGTGTGTCATACATTTACCGTTAATAGTGGTCTGAAATAAGGAGATGTTTTACCGCCATTGCTTTACAACACGTCGCTAGGAATGTCGCAAAATATCAGGAGGGAGTGAGACTGAACGGAACACAGCTTCTGGTCTGTGCTGATGCTGTGACCTGGTCGGACGTGAACAGAAAACACCAGAGATGAGGAAGGGGGTAGGTCTACGGTGAGCACAAGCTAACCAAGTAATGTTCACGTCCTAACACAAAAAAATTACAAAACTTACAGACTAAATTCAGGAACTACAAGTCATTATTGAGCACATAATTCTTCATCTTCGCGTCTGCTATATAAGCATCTAATTCCATAAAGCAGAGCCATTATTCAGAAGCTGGCAGTTCCTCAGCCAGTCAATCTTACGAAACATGGAACGTCAGTACCTGGTCACAACAGCGCAATACTCGTCCTCTTCAACAGTCAGATGAACCCAACCCACATTCCCCCACACTCCTCCTTTACAACCCATTTTAATATCCTATCTACCTTTCCATCCACTTGCAATCTTTATTTCAGGTCTCCCCACCCAAAACTAGGTACTCATTTCTCTTATCTGTCATGCGTGCAACACGTCCCAACCATCTCGTTCTCATTAATTTTTTCACCCTAATCATACACGGTGAGCAGGACAAATCATGAAGCTCCTCCTTATGCAGTTTTCTCCACTCCTCTGATACTTCCTCTCTCTTAGCTCAAATATCTTGCTCAGTGCCATCTTACAGCACACCTTCAGCCTACCTTCTTCAAGCAAAGCAACAAAGTTCCAGCAACACAAGAAACAACAGAAAAAATTAAAAAGTTGTTCATTTTAAAGTCTATAATTCTAAAATTACTAAAATACTAAATTACAAAGAACCCCGTGTGAAAGAAGAACAGAGATTGAGGGAGTGTGAGAAGAGGAGAGATAAGTGACGGCTGGATGGTTGTCGAAAGTTCCTAGTGAGAAGCTGCATGTATTTCACTGTGTGGCGGCGATGAAGTACGGCACGACACGTGGGATACTTTGGAAAAAATGCTTACGGTATGGCTGCGATGGGGCGTTGAGGGATAGGATCAAATGGGAAAAATTTATCAATACGGCGATGAAATTCTGGAATTCATAAAAGGAGTGAGACTTCTTTATGGTACAATGAAGAGTGTGCACCGTAAAGTACTGTCCTCGACTGAGGAGAATGTAAGGACCTTGATAGTGTGGAGGGTACTTATTGCCTGGCAAAACTTGCGGGAGAAATATATGTTCTGGCAAAAACAGGAGTCTCTGTCAGTGCATCTTTCACTTTACACTGATCGACATTTATTAGCGTGTTCAGCTGATAACAAGCCTACAAGGGGGTGCTGATAAGTCTTTAGCCCGACCTACTTCCCGATATCGTAGGACGGAATCGATAGTGTCGTTGGAAAGAGGGGTCTGTTCATGTGCCGAATTGCAAGCAGAGGCTGAAAGGAAGCATGTCAGGTGCCGCGCGCGATTTCAACAACATGGAGACGTGAGCTGTCTTCAAGTTTTTTTTTTCTGCAAGGCAAGGCGCCGAAGGAAATTCACGCCATTCTGATATAAACATTGGGGGAACATGCACCATTGTATGCCACCGTCAAAAACTGGGTGGCCCAGTTTAAACGTGGTGATTTTTCCATCTGTGATGCGCCTCGTCCTGGAAGACCCAAAACAGTTACCACTCCGGAGATTATTGATCAAATTCACGAGCCAATTTTTGGAGACCGCCGGATTTCGGCTAAATCAGTTGTTGAGCAATGGGAATCTCACGTGAGCGGGTTGGGTCCATTATTCATGAAGATTTGGAAATTCGGAAGCTCTCCGCGAAGTGTGTCCCGAAATGTCTGAGCGCGTATCAAAAACGTCAACGGTGCCAGTCGTCTGAGCAATTTTTTCGGCGCGATCCAATTGATTCCCTGTCGCGATTGGTGACCATTGAAGGAACCTGGTTATATCACTATGAACAGGAGACAAAGCAACAATCAATGGAATTGTGGCATACCGGCTCACTCCGCCCCCAAAAATTCCGAGTGCAAAAATCCACTCGAAAAGTTCTCGCCTCGAATTTTTGGGATCAAGACGGCATCCTCCTCATTGATTATCTTCCAAAGGCCCAAACCATCAACGCGCTGTATTACTCATCTCTTCTGGTGCAATTGAATGATATTTTGAAGGAAATAACGCCGCGTGAAGGTCACCCATTGTTGCACGACAATGCCCCGGGTCACCGGGCACTTGCAACCCAGAAGAAACTGGCCTACCTGGGCTTCCGGTGTCTTGATTACCCACCCTATTCTCCGGCGGAGGTCATTGCTGCGGCGGAGACCTGGTTGGACGGACAACATTCTGAAGTTTTTTTTTTTTGAGTAGCTTGAGAAGTTAGAGCAACGGGCTAAGATGTGTATTGAGCTTCGTGGAGAGTATGTTGAATAAATCCCCGAGTTTGGTTGCTGTAGCTTGTTTCTTTCCTGGTCGGGCTAAGGACTTTTCAGCACCACCTCGTAAAGTCCAACGGATGCAAAGGTCTAGACAGTATTAACGTAAAAGACAACTAGCACGCACAATACACAATTGCACTTCAGCTTACTGTATTTGAACTGCCATATATATGTTAGTGGTCATGAGCATCTAACGGTCTAACTCCCCCTTGGCCACTACAACCAAAGTCAAAGTTTCCTCAATCAACAGCATTACCTTCATTCTGAGTGGTATTTATGGCAATACTGACTGATTCTGTGCTTGCAGGCTGCTGGAGTACTTGCAACGATCAGCTACTGAGAGAGAACAAGCGAAATTTGCTGTTTATCGGACTGCTTATCTGCAGGGAAACACAGGCGACAGCTGTATGCACCAGTGTGACGTGACGCGTATCTTTGGCGGCCATGACACCTGAAGAACTCTCTTGGTTCCCGCTGTCATTTGTGATGGTCGTCGGTTTATATTTACAAGAAGGAACTTGGACGGATATCCCGTCCACTGGACTCCCAAATTTTAAAATTATTTACTTTATTAGAAAGAGACACAACGGCGACGTCACGGATGCCAGTTTCCAACTTTAAAATTAAGCTTCGTTTCTGAGTGACGTCACAAACGTGTTACGACTAGAAGCACAGATATAAGCACCGGTGTTACACTCCCCGATTTCTAAGGACACGATAGATCTTGGACGGTGTAAGGTATCGATGTATATCACCCGTTTCTAATCAACAAAACATTTCCTTCCAGCGTTTGTGAGTTATTTGTCACAATGTCCTTTCTTTTTCTTACTTGCTACGGTAACCACGTTAAACACTTACCACACTACAGGGCGCACATCCCAGACGACTTGGGGGTCTTCATCAATGCCGCTCTGAGAACCTCAGATACATTATTGACGAGTGTTTCTAGGTGGAAGATCTACACCGTCCACCGACAGAAAATTCAATGTATCATTTTAAATACGATAAACATGGCAGTACTTGTCTATCCAAAGCTCGCCGGTTTCCGGAAGAGCATTACTGTCTTGATTTAGAACTTTCGCCGTGTTCTGAATGTTGTATTCTTGATTTTGGGTGATTCCCTGGCGTCTGAATTTTATAAACTTCGGCACATGAAATTCACACCCCGGGGGGTCACCCAAAAGAAAAAATACAAAGAGCATTGCTTCGTTTGAAGGTTCCCAGGCTTCGGCGGTTTTCCATCTCCTAAGAGCAACATGTAGATAAAGATACATAAGCAGAATAGATGGAATGATATAAATAGAGGAAAACCGAAGTACTGTGAGCAACAACCGTCTCGTTCTTTGTCCGGCAAAAATCTCACATGCACTGAAACGACACCGAACCCGGACCTCGGCAGACAGAGGTCAGCGACTAACCGCCTGAGCGAAAGCGCAGGCTTTGAAGACTGAGATTAACTTGAATTATACTCGAAGGTTCAGTCCGTACTGCACTCTAACCACTCTCCGTCTCGGTTATAAAAAAAAGTCCGTTAATGCTGTACAGGGAAATAATCGCTGTTTGTTATGAGATCAACATAAAACATATAAATGCACTGTATGGGCAGAACGTAGAACCGTTGAATGTTAAACTGGCGGTACATATAGTGACCACTGCGCTTTGAAGGGTTAATATACATTACACATAAATTCAGTCCGTACCGCGCAGTAAACACGCCTTCTCGGTTATAAAAACCAATCAGTTAATGCTGTATAGGGAAATAATCGCTGTTTGTTCTCAGATCCACACAAAACACATAAATACACTGTGTCGGCAGAACGTAGAACTGTTGAATGTTAAACTGGCGGTACATATAGTGACCACTGGGCTTTGAAGGGTTAATATACATTACACGTAAATTCAGTCCGTACCGCGCAGTAAACACTTTATATCTCGGTTATAAAAACCAGTCAGTTAATGCTGTATAGGGAAATAATTGCCGTTTGTTCTCAGATCCACACAATACACATCAATACACTGTGTGGGCAGAAGGTAGAACACTCGGCTTTAAAATGTTAAAACCTTAAACAAAATTTATTCGGATAGAAACAATTTCGGTCTCAAATCCCCATCTAAACGCGGTTACACGCAGTACTTTAAGACGTATGTGCACACACAGACACACACACACACACATCGAACCGTTCCCACCTCCTGCCGCAATACAATAACATTGCTACAGAGGTCCGTACCCAGTGCTACAAAGTTAACCTGCCTACTAGACTACACGGTGTAAAACACAGGGCTAAATTTTAAGTTTTTAACATCGTTAAGAACCTCAAACGCCGCAATTGGAAAACGTCCGTGTGAATAACAACAAATAAGCAACTTCATTGTTGTTGAAGTAATCCTTAGCTATCGCTAACCGAATAAAGACGTTAAGCCTATCTTTACGTATCACCACAGAAAGCTTCAAACTTACAACACAAGAAGCTAACTGCTTAATAAATAGACTGCTGGATGTCTGAAATGTGAACAGTGAGACACATCTCCGGAGAACGGTGGATATCAATCCAACAGTAATGTTACAATTTACCCACATCTAAAGAAAATGCAAAGTAATGACTGGGGGGGGGGGAGGACAACATCAGGAAATTGCAGACTGTAAGTCTATCACCCCTTACAAAAGCGGAAGATTCTCATTAATACAATTTATTGCTGTCATTAATCTTTTAAAGCCCAGAGGTAGTGTGCTACGCGTCACTGGTTTTAACGACTCACGGATAATGTAACAATTATGTGAGTACCCATAACCATTTTCGCCGTGGTAAAGCAACAAATATCACATATTCTGAGTAGGTGTCTGTAGCCTTAGTTATCCATCATGAAAAGCGGATGCGCTGTATTATATTGTCATCTTTGGCCTCTCCGGCTCTACCATATGTTTCCACGCTCCACAATTTCAGGAAAAGTGTTATTGAACACAAAATTGCGATTTGACCTCCTGCACAACTTTGGTTTGGAATATTTTTCAACTAAATTCGTCACGATACTATCACAATTGTAAGTAGCTCTTCACGTGAAGTACCGGTCTTATCAGATTTTTAAAGAAACTTGAACTTCCTTGACAGATTTTCGAAAAATGCTCGAATATCAAATTTCACGGAAACGCGTCCAGTGGGAGCCGAGACAGACAGCTAGACAGACAGACAGATAGACAATGACGAAGTTAATAGTCGGTTTACGCAATACTTCTAACGCGCCTAAAATTTCCACTTTCTGCCCACAAAGTTTATGTGTTTTGTGTGGATCTCATAACAAACAGCGATTATTACCCTATACAGCATTAACTGACAGGTTTTCGTAACCGAGGCAGAGTGCGTTTCCTGCGCGGTACAGACGGAATTTACGTGTAATGTATATTAACCCTTCAAAGCCCAGTGGTCACTATATGTACCGCCAGTTTAACATTCAACAATTCTACGTTCTGCCCACATAGTGTATTTGTTTTGTGTGGATCTGAGAACCGACAGCGACTATTTCCCTACACAGCATTAACTGAGTGGTTTTTATAACCCAGACGGAGTGCATTTACTGCGCGGTACGGACTTTATCTTCAAGTATAGTTCAGTTAATCCACTTCTTTGCAGTGTTAGTATAACTGCATTACTTCTCTCCACGCAGGCACTTCTTGCAGCTGACAGTAAGGTGATGTGGTGGAGGTCCATATAGGAGACACAACGTAGGTGTATGTACTTTCTGTTTTAAAGTAAATGCAGGCATAAGCTCCTTCAGATCAAAGACCCAGCTATAGATGTTACATAGCACTTGCATTTTCAGTTATGATGCTGATATCGATTAAGAGTAAATAACAACAATTATAAAATCTAAAGGTTACAATGCCTGAGGCCAGTCGATTTGTGAGCTTTGCATCGTCATTTAGTCGTTAACGGACTTTATTTCAGTCTTTCTCGTTTTAGCCTACTTTCCATTCTTAAAGAAAAATGTAGGCTTGTGGCGTCATCAAGCTGTCTGTGTGTCCCTCCTTGTCAGCTTTTGAACTAATTGACCCGATTTTCACATAACTTAAAATAAAATGCCATTCGAGGTCACAACAGCCATCCAGTGCTAGCCTACTTCCCCACTCAAATTGAATACAAAGTAGGTGTACGAGATCGCCATGCTGTCTGTGCCTGTGTCTGTGTCAATTCCAACTTTAGAACTACCTGCTTCGATCTTCACAAAATTTAGTTCCAATATTTTGCGACAGCACAACACCCTACTCCTCATTTTTTAATTTCCTACAATTTCAAGTAACAATACGGCTGCTGCGCGAAATTATGTGGTGGAAACAACACCAGGGACGTTAGCGTCACCGAATTTGAGGTGCTAAAATAAAGTTGGATAAATATAATTATCTTTGTTAGGGTCATATTGTTGTAAAATATAACGTAATAAATGGAGGCCACGAGAAAATTTGCTGTATCTTCAGCTGTGACGGAGATAATTAATGAAACACTGGAGTAAGACAAGTGAAACTTGTTACGAAGAACAAGAAGACATTCACAAACACAGCCACGCCTAAACTCTATATGTTAGTGAATTATAATATGAAAATCCTGTGCAGCTGGAATTTTCCGATTTAGTGTAATATCAGTTGTCTGTGGCATCCGCCATATTTCATTTGGGGATAGGCAGTTTGCATCCTACAGTCTAATGAGCACTTAAGGTAAAATGTTAAAGAAGCCTCCGACCCCTAAGCCCCGGGGAAAGCACGGAACGTGGTAATTATCATCAGACGGAACGTGGTCACTATCATCAGACGGAACGTGGTTACTATCATCAGACGGAACGTGGTCACTATCATCAGACGGAACGTGGTCACTATTAACACAGTCTGTCATTAAACTTCTGTGCAGAACTGTTAATTATATATCCAAGATGATTTTTTTAATACAAAAAAAAACCTCAAATCTTCAGTCCGTCTAAATATCTCGCAATTGCTCATTTTACAATAATATTTCGCACACAATTTGTAGCCGTATTCACAAGTTTTCTACAGTTTTCACGTTGCTAGACACAATCAGTGAAGATTAATATTATGTCTCTTAAGATGGTTCATCCGCCTTGTGTTTCACAAGCCAATTAAAACCCAACTTACAATCTGTCAAACAAAAATATATTTTAATCAATGACATCTTGTCAACTGTGCCCGATGTGTCAGATGTATATGTCACATGAAGAGCAGACAGCCAGTAAACACCTTCAGTCACAACTACACATATATCAGTTTTATTGCTGGACACACGTGCGGTTTTTTGGACAAGTAATCATGGGGCAATTAGAAGTGTACACAGGGAGACAGTTTAAGTACAACCAGTTACAATGGCACTGGTGACATACGTGCGATTGCAATTGTACAAAACGAAACCCAAGCGAATAACGGCCTGGTCACCGGAAGGAAGACGATGACGAGGACGACCAGGAGTCAAGTAGAAGAGGGAAGTTGGGAAGGTTATGAGGCAGAGGAATTTAACATCTGGCGACGCAGTAAACCGGCGGCTATGGCGACTGGGCCACTGGACAACTGCACATAGATAGACAAACCACATCTAGATAAAAGTCAAAACTGTGTATGAAAATATTAAAATAAAATAGATTGCTAAATTTTATGTTTTGCTGACCGTGCATCCTGGTACGACTCTGGGTAAATGACCAACGTGATGCACAATTACGTTATATAATACGCTCATTATTATAATGCTCTACATGTTTCGAGCAACTCTGCGCTCATCATCAGGAGGTCAAACTGTATTAATACATCATCTGGTATAGTTCCTTCTCAACCTGCACACCGGACGGTTACTTACAGAGAATATTATACCAGATGCTGTATTAATACAATTTGACCTCTTCATGATGAGCACAGAGTTGCTCGAAACGTGTAGAGGATTACAATAATAAAAGCATTATATAACGTAATTGTGCATCAAGTTGGTCATTTACCCAGAGTCATAATAGATTGCGTTATGTTAAAATATTAAACACTTTTTCCGGTCCTGCAGTTGTGAAAGGTAAGTTCTGCAATATTACGTAAAATAAGCCTCGTGGGGTACAGTCTGGGAAAAAAACACACGATAATTTCAATATTATAAATTATAACTGAATACATAAAAATGACGATGACGTTAAAAAGGTTGTCTTACTGCGCGTTAATTTTCTTTCGTAACTTCGATCAACGGCACGGTACGGTACTTATGCTATGTAGTTTTATCCCGTAGCTTTCCGTTCTTTGTATCTTATTTAGTCATTCTATTTGACACTGTAAATAGATCCATAATGTGGGAATTATTATGCAGATATGTGTGGGATATGAGAGAAATTATCATGTGATAAAGTTAGGAAAACGTGTGTACTTACGTAAATTAGTAGGTTGAATGTGACTTGGTAAGGCAAGTGAACGAACTGCTGCGACCTTCATACACAAGGGAGGGTACCTGCCAGTGCAGTGCTGTGGAAGTACTGAGGGTTGTAGGTGGGCGGATTGCACTGTCGTGACGTCAAATGTTACATTGGAGCCAGCTGTGTGTTTGTCGTTTGTCTGGCTACCGCTCGTGGTGTCCCTACAGACAGGGAATTTCCCTAAAATGTCAAGATGCAGTCTCTCAGTTACGTGTACAATTTGCATGCCTTTCATTGATCCCATTGGACGACCGTTTGCAGGAATTTTAATACTTCGATACAATACAATCTATTATATTTTAATATTGTGATATAATATACATTTATTATACTTTGATATTTTGATATAATATACATTTATTATACTTTAATGTTTTGATATAATATACGTTTATTATACTTTAATATTTTGATATAATATACGTTCATTATACTTTAATATTTTGATGTAATATACGTTTATTATACTTACATATTTTGATATACTATACATTTATTATACTTTAATATTTTGATACAATATACATTTATTATACTTAAATATTTTGATATAATATACATTTATTATACTTTAATATTTTGATATAATATACGTTCATTATACTTTAATATTTTGATAAATATAATTTATTATACTTTAATATTTTGATACAATATACATTTATTATACCTTAATATTTTGATATAATATACATTTATTATACTTTAATATTTTTTTATAATATACATTTATTATACTTTAATATTTTGATATAATATACATTTATTATACTTTAATATTATAATACAAAATCGTGACTTTTATCTAATTTCGGCTTATAAGAAGCCAATTTTTTAAAGTTCAGATCTCAGCTATCTTAAACAAGGGATCAATATAACAGTTGTGTTTAAGATACCTTTTTATTTGTTCTTAATTGCATAATAATAGGTTTTCACAAAAGTCGAAGAATGAAGCCAGCAATCAAACTGATACAGTTGTAGTGTGTCTGACGGTACCACCTGCCACAACATACGTTCTGCACAGCTACATGTTTCGGCTAATCAAATGGCCATCACTCAGATGATGGGAATTAAAATTTATGGCTGCGCTTTTGTTAGGTCGATATTTTAGTTTTTACGGTATTGTAATCCTACGGGCAAGTGCAATAAATATTTTAAAAATTTACAGTTGTAAAAGTATAAATACAGTAGCAGTTGGAGTGTGGCTGTATGGCTGTACAGCGGTATAGCTGTATACATAGTATGTCACAGTCATATGGGCCACAGGAAGTGAGCTCCGGATAATAATACAAACTGCTGAATATCTTCAGAGTCCTGCTGTAATTACCAAATAATTAGAGCTATTTATCAAAATAAAAAAGATTACGGTAACGATAATAAATTGGTTCAGAAATAAAAGAATAGGTGATGGCCTTGAGTTGGCAAGGTAGGCACACGAATTGTTCAGGCTAATCTAAATATTAATCTGTTCTGTATTGTGCAATGCTTGTTAATGGAGTTAATTGTCAGAAATGTAACAAGAAAAACGGACATGAAGTTCATATTTTGTTATACTCGTATTAGACTAAGTCAGGTCAATTAGATCAATAATTATTTTTCCTCAGTGACAATCCCTCAACTCAAATTAAATATACACTTAAGGCGTTTCTTGCAACGTTACGAACGCGCCTAAAAATTCCTTGTTCTCACGATACAATTTACCTGCTTACCTGACAACAAACAGCGGTTACTGCCTTATACATTGTTAACCAAATTTTTAAACCGAGATGGAATGTGTTTACTGCGAGTTACGAGTTAAAACTTCCAATATACTTCCAGTAAATCGTTCCGCCCTCCGTGGCTGAGAATGTCAGTTGCCATTCTCTTACCTCGGAGGCCCTCGTTCGATTCCAGGTCAGTCCGAGTGAGATTTGTGGCGGAAAAAGTGCCACTGTCCCAGTACTTCCGTTTCTCCCGTCAGTACTACTCCACCAATGCTCCATAACCATCTTCATCTGCATCCTGCTCGTACCCGACCGACTGGGAGCCTTAAGAACACAATGCTGTTTTGTAAATCGAAGAAGACGGGGCATTGGATAAAGAGACTTCATCTTGCCAAACTGCAGCGCGACACGGCGTTCAGTCCGGCGAACCGCCACCAACCCAGCCGATCTGCCAAGCATTCCCACGACATGTTGCTATCCCCTGTCAACTTTTTCAGTAACTGGCGAGCCGTCAACTAGCATTCATATCTCCGACATTTACCGGCTTCCGGTGCCATCCCACTTCCCTTGTATGACAGCTCCTCCGCCTCAAACAGCACCACTAAGTCGTGCACGTCAGTTCTCAGTGTTCCTCAGTACTTCTCACATTGACACCCAGCAAAGTGCCGCTAATGAACGTTCTGTGCTGCGGTACGAAAAAATTCTTTAAATGCAATTCGGATTAACCTTAGTCTTTAATTCGCCGCTATGAAAATCTTTTGTACGTACAATGAATCAGTATGCTCTTAAAAGTAATGGAAGTAGGGACTGCCGTTAGGGTTGGTGTGTCTGCAGGCCGGACTGCTGCCTAGAAGTCAGCAAGCATCCGCAAGGTCCTGCAGCTAGCAAACTCGATCAATTTTTCAGTGTTTTTTTTTTCGGTTTCACAGTAAATGCTCCTCAGCTGGTAACGCAGCCCTCCTGACGCTATCAAAATTTCCTCACAATGCTGCCCCCCAAACCCAAAACTCAGCCCGAACGATCAACTTCTCTCCTGTACTTCTCACTCCCAACAGCCCACTTTCTATCACCTCGCCTTCCTAAATTCACCTCATTCCAGCCTATTGTAACAGAGGACAAGCGAAGACTTCCTGCGAACTCTCCTGACTCCCTCGCCCTCTGTTCCACGCGTAGTGCCTGTCACTGCACCCCCCTTCCCTTTCCAAATTGGCCGTGCCACGACTCAGAGTGTCAGTCGCCAGATCTCGCAGCAGAGACCCGGGTTCAAACTCAGGTCAGTTCTTGTGAGGTTTGTGGTGGACGAAGTGCTACTGGGATAAGTTTTCCTCGAGTGTTCCCGTTTCCCCTGTCGGTACCATTCCACCAACGCTCCACACTCATCTTCACCTACATTTTGCTCTTACCAGAAAGACAGAAAGGCGAAGCCTGGGAACCTTCCAAAAAGCGGGGCCCGTCGTAAATAGTATAGCATTGGGCAGAACGTACTGCCACTTAGTCTTTTAGAGGATGGTAACTGTCTTCAAATAATACCGAGTTCTAGCAATATGACAAAACTGCCCTGTCCTATGATGGATTTAACGTAATATTCACTATCTAGAAGTGTGGCGAAAACCATCTAAAACTGCAGTGAAGTGAAGTGAAGTGTGGTGATGTGAGGTGAAATGAAGCGGTAGGACATGTAAATGGGGTTAAACCAGATGAGAGGGTACTGAAGTGTAGTTGGGTGAAGTTTAAATGAAAAAAGTGAAGTGTCGACAAGTGTAGTGAAGTGGAGTGAAGTGTAGTTGGGTGAAATGTAGTGAAGTGTAGTGAAGGTCTTAGTAACAAGGCGTCTAACGTTATTAGATGATATACAGATCATATGAAGTTTGCTGCTTATATGGCTGTTTCGTTTAACACATTCTTTCATATTCTTTTGGTTCCATTTTTATCATTGTATATATGGTTTTATGTTTTGTACGCTTCTGTTTAATTTTGTAAATTATGTATTGTTATTGTTATGTATATGCATTTTTATTGTTATGTTTATATATTCTTATTGTTATGTATGTTCCGTTCTGGTATTGTTTCATTGTGTTGTTCTGTGTATTGTTTGTGTGTAAATGTGTACTGTACTGTACTACTGCCACCAGGTGTCAACCTAATTGCTGTTAACAGATTTATCATATCATATCAAATCAACACTGCGGCGTCCTGACGATTTACACAGATGAACCGTCGGTTTATCCTTTCGTATATAATAAAGACCTGAAGGAAAGCTCTGACGTCATAGTGTCAATGAATTGTCACGTCATGAATGTGAAAATTGTTGGAAGTTGTCGGTAAAGTAGGGTGCTGCGAAGTCGACCGAGGCATACATATCTCTTGACTGTTGCATATACACAATTCCATATCGTGTGCCCATCAACTTATTAATCACTCACTCACAAATCATGCGCAGTTTAATCTTTTACTTCCATTTACGCATAGGTTTCGCTGTCAACCTATTCCCTCAAGTTCTCCAACTACAATGTACACAAAATTCGTGTCCTGCAAATTCTGTCTTCCTACATTTAATCGCCTCCGTCATGTTTGGTGAAGAGTACAAAACACAAAGCTGCCCAACACGCAAGTTTCTCCAGTCTCCTATTTCTCCCTCCCTCTTGGGCCCAAATATCTTCCCCATCACCGGTTGTTCTTTCCTTTGACTCAGAAACTAGCTGACGGTCCTCATCGCGTCGCATCCGTCAGTGTGGGATGGCACTGACGGTGCTGCTGCCCGTTGGTACTCGTGATTCGGCGTTTTCACAGTGGCGCTGCTGAAGGTGCAACGAGTGTCGCTGGCTAAACAGATCCAGACGTTTCGAAGGCATCAAAACCAACAGCAAGCTTAACGACCTCGTGTTTTCGCTTATAATACAACTTACTGCGTGTTAGGGTAGGTGCTGGAAATTACCTCCTTCAACTCTAGCATATGCCAAATTTCGAAAGAACCGATATAAAAGGAAAAACTTATCCTAAATTTCCTGCGAAACTTTTCATACAGTTTCCTCCTTATGCAGGATTCCGCAACTAAAATCTTGTACAATAAACTGTAATGCAGACTCACGAAGAAACAAACATACGCAATAATGTGATTCACACTTCTGTTACAGATATCATATTAAACTGGACTTCTTACTAAGGCGATTCTTTGTACTACATAAGAGGCGATAAGACTGATGAAATGTGAGTCCTGCAGCTGCCGTTCAACTTTGATGTGCAGAATCTGTAGTTTCTGAACAATAACTTGGAACAGTACGGAATAATCTGTCCACCAGTTGTCCAGCACGTCTGAGGGTCGCCAAAGGCCAAGTCCACCGCAAATTCTAAAGCTGCATGTTGCATGTACTAAATGAGGAAATGCCAGACCGTAGCTTGCCTACTCCCTCAGTTCAGTGTCAATTGATCACCCTATAGGAAGACACTCACCGGTAATCAAGACACTAGATGCGTCAAAGGAGATACTTCTTGGACTGCTTGACCCTTGAAGATGGGACCAATGGATTGCCCCGAAACGTCAGTATGAAACTACGATTATATGCTACGTAAAATGCAAAACAGCGCAGATCTGAAATTACTAATTACTGATGAAGCAGGGATATGCAGAGCGGTACAATCACTACAAGATACATGCAACACACTTTACCAGACTGTAGCATCAGCATGATCAAACTGGCCTAAATTATCACGAAAATAGCATAATACAGAGCTACGTACAGTGTCGTCAGTTATGCTGTCGTATGCAGCAACATATTGTGGAGATTTCGCCAGTAATTATGCATTGTAGCTTTAATAACATCAGTTCTAAATGGCAACAGACTAACAAACACTCAATCTCCAGTACAGCGAAGGAACGTGGTTAAGACAGCCGCCGGCTGATATAGACACTGTATGTTACATGAACTCTTTATTTTCTACCTGTCTGTACGTACAGACCGTCTAAACAATAAAATTCTTGGCAATAACATGTTGCACTCTGTGTCCATGACGACGACTCGCATTGATCGAAACGCCTTTCAGATTTATTAAATTATAACTGCATTACAACAGAAATAGCGTCTCTCTATATAGTAACTTGTGGTAGTCACTACAAAGTCTTTTTTTTCCGAATCTGGTTCGAAGCCTGACGGCAACAAAATTACATTTTTTCTAGAGCCAGCCTCTAGAAATTAAATCGGACGCAGCGTTGCCAAGACGCTGGACATTTCAGAGCTCTGAAGCCCCTGCCCTAACAGCACTCACACCGGACCGTCCTCGTCGCGATATACGTGTACGGTGACTGACTGCACACAGTACACATGTATTGCCCTTTTCTTTATGCAAAGCGCGTCTCATCGTTCGTGCTAGAGGAGCGGCCTAAGTCCGGGCCTTGTGTAGCGTCATGTAATACGTGGAGAGTTGTTAGTGCCTTTCCCAACCCACAAGTTGAAAAACCACCTCTTGTTGAATGTCCGCAACTGCCTATAGAATAAAGTCGCAGCTACTGCTGTCTATCCATTACGCAGCCTGGGGGCACCCCTAAAATGGAAATGTTCTGTGGCCCTGCGCTTTGTCAACAGCCTACGGATAGCAATGACTCCCAGCACGATACTGGCGAGACAATAAATGGAACAAGTCTAACTTTAACAGTTTCATATTTCAAGCGTATCCTTCAACTGCAAAAAAACAAATGTCTTCGCCTCCTTCATAATTCTGGAACTGAAGAGCGTAGCTAAACCACTGCTACGCGCTACTCCACGGTCTCTTTCAAAACGAACCATTAAATTGCACCTATCTGTTAGTGCTATGTAACATTACATACTGTTGCTGCAGCCTCGGCCTGTCCCTAACAGTCAACACTATGTCGATTACAACACTGCTTCTGCGCAAGAAACATGTACCTGGAAGAGAACACAACCTGGCAACAATGGTTGCCATGGCGACAAGACTGTTAAAACGAATAGCTCCCAGGAAGAACACGGTGCTGTAACAATGGTTGCCGGTAAAAGCAGCGTGTGGTTCACTCAGTCACACAAGGTAGTGTGACGGGGAGGCGAGCAATCGCAGTTCTCGCACCCCGTCAAATTGCAGATCGCGGTATTCAACAGGACTGCCCACCTGCGCTCTTTGTGCGGCCAACCGCAACTGCAACTGTGATGTTTGCTGCTGTCAGCAAAGATCCACGGCGAAATCCCCAACGCCTTGTTAAGTGGATCCGCAACACCTCAGGTTATCACAGCGGTGCTGCAGCCGAGGTCTCAAGCTGTGCCTCTACCGCCGTTTCGAAGTCACGTAGTTCCCTCTTCTTAAGGGTCGAAAGGAAATTATTTATGGATTCCTTTGTCCTGAAGACAGGGGCAGTACACTCCATCGAAACACAGCCTCATGTCCGAGAAGCCCTGAATCTTAAGCTTATCTGCTTCAGGCTAAGGCCAAGTGGAGTCTCTTCTTAAAAAGGTAACAAACGTTCGAGGACCTTCCAAGATGTGGCGACTAACTTATTAGAACAGGAACATTCTTCAATGCATTTTTAGATCTCTCGCCATGTCCTGCACGTTACTACGTCATTATTGCTACTTCTGCGACACGTTCGTTAGGTAACGTTGCAAATACACCATTTGCGCCAGCAAGCAGTAACTAGGTAACAGATAAACCGATTTTTATCAGTTTCCTATTGGGCAGGCCGTGCCAAGGTTCAGGCGGTCAGTCGCCGGCTTCTCACCAAGCCCTCTTTTCTCCGAGCTCGTGTATGTGATTTGTAGTAGAAAAAGTGGCACTACAACGGGTTTTTCTCTTAGTACTTCGGTTTTTTCCCCCGTCAGTACGTTTCCGCCAATTCTGCATAATCATTCATCTACTACCAACGCTATATAATCCTCTCAACCGACAGCGTCTTTAAATAACATGGTTAAAAAAGAAGCAACACAACTGATGCACTACTGATACTGTATATATAAGGTTATTAAATTTAATTTTGAAATAGGATGACCGATTTGGAACAAACTTCGACCCAACCTATAATCCTATCTCAAGCTTATTGTAGAGTTGCTTTGTTTCTCGAAGGAGTGTTAATTCCACCGGAAATAAACAAATTGTAAAAAAACGTCGTTTTGTTCCATAAATTCATCTCACTCTCGTGAAAAGCTGTAATACTGGCATACACTAGACAGCGTCTGTAATGCCACCATGACACGTTTAAAATAGGTCACGACCGCGTGACCCACATAGCTACTGATTCATCACTTATATTACAGAGTCATTGGGCGGTATTGATACAACGTCTTTAAATAAATCATCATAGCTCTTGACAAAGACCTGAAAGAGTTGTTAAACCATCTCATGGATGTTACGTCAATGGTTCAAAGGAGCACAAAACCTTTTTGTCCGAGCAAATGTAAGATTTGTAATTAGCAGTTTTAGGTTCCTCGCTCCATGAGGTCCTCATTTTTAAAGTGTCAAAGCGATTTGTTCTTCATTTCGGGCAATTCGCACAGCGGGTGTGCCTCGTGCAGTCTTCATTAAAATAAAGCACAAGAGGAAATGTTTTGAATGGACCATTCATTACGCAGAATTCCACAGTCATCCTACTCCAGTTCTACTTTGTCCACGGGGCAGAAGCAAATCACCACTTGCTTATGTGTGAACTGCTTCACCAGTCGGAGCCACGGGTGTGAGTCGCGTGACAAATGCAAACACTTACAAACTATACTTGAATGAATTATAAATAAACATTCAGCTCGTACCGCGCAGTAAACACTCTCCGATTCTGTTATAAAAACCAGTCAGTTAATGCTGTATAGACAAATAATCGCTGTTTGTTCTTAGATCCACACAAAACACATAAATACACTGTGTGGGCAGAACGTAGAATTGTTGAATGTTAAACTGGCGGTACATATAGTGACCACTGGGCTTTGTAGGGTTAACATACATTACACGTAAATCCAGTCCGTACCGCACAGTAAACACTATATCTCTGTTATAAAAACCAACCAGTTAATGCTGCATAGGGAAATAATCGCTGTTTGTTCTCAGATCCACACAGAACACATAAATACACTGTGTGGGCAGAACGTAGAATTGTTGAATGTTAAACTGGCGGTACATACAGTGACCACTGGGCTTTGAAGTGTAATTATAAAATGATTCTCGACACTCCAAAACAATGCAATGAGGTCAACAAATAGACCTTATTCCGTGAAGCAGAGTGCTTGAGAAGCTGATAGTCACTCAGCCAGTCAAAAACCTCTCCTCATATTATGAAACCCGAAGGTTCATAACCGCGTTCAAAAGAGCCCGCAAATATCCCTGTCCTGAGCCAGATTAATCTAATCCCCACCCCCCCACCTCTTTCTTCACAATTAATTTTAATATTGTCCTCCCATTTATGCCTAGGTCTTCGAAATTGTCTCTTTCCTTCAGGCTTCCCCATCATCAAAACCCTGTAGTCTTTCCTCCTCCCCTCCCACTTTCTGCAAGCCCCACGCATTTTATCCGCCTCCATTTTGCCACCCAAACAACTTGTAATGAGCAGACCAAATGACGAAGCTCCCCATTATGCAGTTTTCTCCATTCTCCTGTCACTTCCTCCCTCTTAGGTCCATACATATAACTCATCACACTTCTGTTGCAAGCCCTCAGCCTACGTTCTTCCCTCAACATGACAGACTCAGTTTTTCACTCACAAAAACAGCAGCCTTTCTAAATTCCACTGTTACATGATCCTCCGGGTGTTCAAAGCATTTTTTTTTTTTATTAAGACGTTTCTCCGTCACACGTTCTGCAGACTCGGCTGCATTCAGCTGCCTGAAACTAGTGTCCCGTAGTGTCCTGTGGTGTGCATGAGCGTAGTAAGACGGCCATTATGACCTAGTAATTTGAACAAATCTCTGTACACTTCACATCTTATCACTGCAGACGCTTTTGGCTTCACAGAAGGCCTAAGAGCATAAAACAAGTGCGAGGTCAGTTTGCAGGACGAAGAATTTAAACAGTATTTATTGCACGTATTGGCATTCTAAATGCCCTATTCAGCGCCGCTGACCCAAAACACGCTATTGCTTTTGCCGCCATCAAATTTTCCACAGATAAAATTACTCCGTTCTCTACCACTTGCATAATTATCGACTCTGTCAATTGCTAAGGCTATATGCCGTCGATTATTGATGAAGGAATGAGAATGGATCGTTGTTGGAATGACACTGACACGGGAAAAGAGCAGTACCTGGAGATCAACCTGGCCCAGTGCCACGTTGTTCAACATAAATCCTACACGAATTGAGTAGAAATTTAACCCGGGTATCCGGGTGACAGACCGGCGATTGTCTGAGCTAAGGAAACATGTATGCTGCTGCCTATTGTCTTCAGTTTGTTTGCTCTAACGCTAACGACTAATATTAGCAGCCACAAAGAATATAACGTGCAGTTTACATGTGCACAGAACTGCCTCAGTGTGTGTGTGTGTGTGTGTGTGTGTGTCACTGCACATTAACCGAACTGCGCCTCTCACATCGCAGCCTGCATACTACAAGTGCGCCACTGCACACAGTAAATTAGAGGTCGTGACTCAGTAGATTTGAAAGAGCCTAACGAATCAGAATATATCTGCAGTGCACAACAAATCTAGCTCCAAAACCTTGTAAACCTCAGTTATTAGAATTCAAAATAACTCAAAACAGCACGAAGAGAAAAAAAAATGTTACTGTCAACAAACACAAACACTTTGCGGGAGCATAAAATACGTTTTGTATTGCAGGACAGACTCAATCAGTAAAGCAGGACAGCAATCAATCTACGAAACTTGACTGAGCTATGAGTGATCTGCGCAATAGCAGGAGAGTTGGGAAAGAATACTCACCAGTCACACCGTCTTATCTCTATTCGTCTGAATAAGAGATGAAAAGTCGAATAAATGACGTTGGAATGGGTCATCACGAAACGTCGAATTCCCGAACTTCGATGATCACGAACATCGATACTCCACCGTGCGTCATCATCCAAAAATGTTAGCTCATAACTCATTTCAAAATAGATGCCAATAGGTGGACATAATCCAGTGACTGTACTCTCCTTAATTGAAACGTCAACATTCAAACAGCGCCTTGAAGGATGGATGGATGCAAATTGTGTGGCTATTCAGGTGCCGCGTCTGTCTGTCTCTGCTCTGATGATTTACGGACTGGCTGAAGATGAGGCAAAATGATGTACAGTATGTTCAAACGTGACATGGCTACTTCCTTCCAATTTACGTTCAGTACATTCTAAAATGCCTTGGCTACTTCCGTCCAACTGAACATGCAGAATTATCACATCGTTTTCACTCGAAACTAGAGGCTGACAGGGCGTCGTTAAAGAAAACCCCCATAATTAACTCCTTCAGGCTAATCCGAGACATAGAGAGTGAAGACACTGCGGGGGCTGACAGGACGTTAGCGAAGTTTGCAGCTCTGAGGCCCCTTAATGCGGGCGACTGGTCTGCCAGCGACACAGCACAGCGAAGGCTTTCATGCACACCGTCCTCCGTCGCCAGAATCACTGTCGCATTTCCACTTTTGTCGCTTGACTGGCGGGATACAGCAGAACCACGCAGCTGTGTGTATGAGCCTTCAGACGGGCGAGTCTCCGTGTCGACTCAAGAATACGCATGTGAACTGTTCGAAGAATTTGTAAATTGAGTCGTATTTAGTCCAAATTTTAATCTGAAATAATAATAGAAGAGGTTAATTAAAATGTTCTAATTACCTGAGAATTAATTCCTCTCTCTCTCTCTCTCTCTCTCTGAATTGTACAGATACCCTCATATTTGTCTTTGATTTCGTACGGAACACTTGGTTGCCTCCCACATTCCTTCAAGGGTCCACAGACAGTCTAAAATAATTTAAAACTTCGCTTCTCCTGTCCTCAGATCTTAAAAATTAATCCAAAATAAACAGTTGTTTCGCTTGTCACATATTATAGGGTGCACTCACCTTTTTCTTCTGCTTTTCTTATTATTTTTCTCTTTCAGCTTTCCTAGGGCCACACAGCAACAGTCTCTTTCAGTTCTAGCACTGTACACAGCTTTCATTTTCAGAGATGCTAAGTAGAGTCTGTCTGACGTCAGGGCGACAGGTATCTCGCAGCCGTTGGTGCACGGGAGGTCAGCCGCCTGTCTTTGGGCGACTAGTGGCCGTCGACTGAATCGCCCGTGTGAACGATACCCGAAGGTTCCCAGGCAGAACCCTCTCGTGCTTACCGAACAGATAGGCTGGAGGCAAGGTAGAGCGTTGGGAAGTGAAGAAAGTAAGGTGATGGTAACGTGGATTATTGCGCAGAGGGGAACAAACTGAGCGTTTGGGCTGAGTTGTGAGTTTTGAAAATGAAGGGGGCGGATTGTAACGAAATGTATTTTACCTGAACTATATACAAACTGAGTCCGTACCGCGCAGTAAGCACTTTATATCTCAGTTATAAAAACCATTCAGCTAATGCTGTATGGGGGGAAATAACCGCTGTTTGTTCTCAGATCCACATGAAACACGTAAACACACTGTGTGGGCAGAACGTAGAATTGTTTCATGTTAAACTGGCAGTGCATATAGTGACCACTGGGCTTTGAATGGTTAATATATATTATACGTAAATTCAGTCCGTACCGCGCAGTGAACACCATCTCTGTTATAAAAACCATTCAGCTAATGCTGTAGGGGGGAAATAATAGCTGCTTGTTTTGAGATCCACATGAAACACGTAAACACACTGTGTGGGCAGAACGTGGAATTGTTTAATGTTAAACTGGCGGTGCATAATTACCAATGGGCTTTGAAGGGTTAATATACATTATACGTAAATGCAGACCGTACCGGACAGTAAATACTCTATATCTGAGTTATAAAAACCGGCCAGTAAATGCTGTATAGAGAAATAATAGCTGCTTGTTTTGAGATCCACATGAAATACATAAATACACTGTTTGGGCAGAACGTAGAATTGTTGAATGTTAAACTGGCGGTGCATATAGTGACCGCTGGGCTTTGAATGGTACAGGCCCGCTTATTCAAGTATACGGTTGATAGACGAATCCCACAACAGAAGGCAATTTGGCACCGTAATTTTAAATTTTTGTGTATTTCTTTAACATCTGAAAAAATTCGGTCGTTAATTTGGAGACACTGTGGACTTTATGCAACGTTCAGGATCGGTCTCCGATCTTGAGCAGCCACTCCTATTGCGCCAGCTAAGTGCAGATCTGTGTAACTGCATTAGTGTTCGAGGTATCTACCATCTAAATCTTCACAGTCTGGCCAAATGTTTAATATTGCAGTACAAGTGTCTGTCCGTAAAGTTTCCTTTGTTATATGACCTGAGTGGGTCAAGTGGCACGGGTGGGAAAGAACAGAGATAAGTAAGTAATTCTGCTGGGAAAGCTTGACGGACAGGGGAACTTAAAAGACCTACATTAAAATGGGAATATACTATTAAAATAAATTTTAATGAAATAGAATTGGAGTGCGTCAAATATGTAAATTTTGATCGCGATAGAAACAACTGTGGGCTGTTGTGGATGTGGAAAGAAACCTTCGGGTTCAACAAAATATTGGGAATTTCTTAACTAGCTGAGAAATTATTAGCTTTTCAAGAACGACTCGGCTCCAATGAGTTAGTTTTTTTTATCTCAGGTCTTTCCAAACTGTTCGTCTGTCCGATTCTTCATATTTTCCACTTTTCCAACTTCAAGAATCACGCAAAAGTGCAACCGTATGACAGATAACACAGCTTGGCCGCATAATACACGTGTCGCACGTGGCTGCCCAGACAGACGCCCAAGATTCATCTACAGTCGCTGTTTTACACAGGAAAATCGCCAGACCAAATATGGTGGATGTTCTTGTATCCATTTGAAATTCTGCAGACCGGCAAACAATGCTGATTTACTCTCTGTCCAATGTTAAGAACTGCTTTTGGGAATGTTACCAGGCTTCGCCCGCTTGTCCTTCTGACAAAAGTAGTACTATGCTAATGATCAGTTTGCAGTTTGGTGGAATGATACTGAGCAGGCAAAACCGCAGTACTGGGAGACACACCAGTCCCAGTGCCACTTTGCCCACCACAAATCTCGCAAGGATAACGGAGTGTCTGCGACAAGCTGCCAGTGAGCAGCGGCACCACTTCAAGATAAATACAAGAAATCTTTAAAATCCAAATCGTACATCACAGAGAACACAGAACATGACCATCACACATCAACCGGTTACTGCTGAGTTGAGAAACAGCCGTTGTTTAGTGTCAAAGTCATAGGAAACGCACGGTCAGTAGAATGAAGGATTTCTAAATATTGAAGGATGTGGTGTGCATACTTACCACTCTGCTTTAAAGGAATAGATAACCTTGTTCTTACGTCCCTTGGCCTCTACCAGAATGCAGTGTGCTGCACTGCTAGTTACATCACAACACACATTATCTGCTTGTCTCTAAAGCTAAGTTGCTACGCTACTTTAGTGTCAACTGTGAACCAGTCAGTTGCTACGCTGCGTTAGGGTCAACTGTGAACCATTCAGTTGCTACGCTGCGTTAGGGTCAACTGTGAACCAGTCAGTTGCAACGCTGCGTTAGTGCCAACTGTGAACCAGTGAGTTGCTACGCTGCGTTAGAGTCAACTGTGAACCAGTGAGTTGCTACGCTGCGTTAGAGTCAACTGTGAACCAGTCAGTTGCTACGCTACGTTAGTGTCAACTGTGAACCAGTCAGTTGCTACACTACGTTAGAGTCAACTGTGAACCAGTCAGTTGCTACGCTACGTTAGTGCCAACTGTGAACCAGTCAGTTGCTACACTAAGTTAGAGTCAACTGTGAACCAGTCAGTTGCTACGCTACGTTAGTGTCAACTGTGAACCAGTCAGTTGCTACGCTACGTTAGTGCCAACTGTGAACCAGTCAGTTGCTACACTGCGTTAGAGTCAACTGTGAACCAGTCAGTTGCTACGCTACGTTAGTGCCAACTGTGAACCAGTCAGTTGCTACGCTGCGTTAGTGTCAACTGTGAACCAGTCAGTTGCTAC
>Ga0131853_10003377_pt1 | contig 28660 bp, 20 predicted proteins | sample TergutLab28metaG_FD_92764 | JGI IMG/M metagenome (GOLD analysis project Ga0131853, IMG submission 92764) | Labiotermes labralis P1 segment gut microbial communities from Petit-Saut dam, French Guiana - Lab288 P1 (version 2) (version 2) | ecosystem: Host-associated > Arthropoda: Insects >...
ACATGTTTCGGGTACATACGCCTATCATCAGGAGCATTAGATGTTGAGTTGCAGCATATGGTTTTCTGCACCGTGTTTGTAGAAGGGTGGTGGTCTTGAGAGCCGCTGCGTGAGTTGTGTGTACGGTGCGGATGGTGCCGTGCCGCACGGCACCATCCGCACCGTACACACGACATACGCAGCGGCTCTCAAGACCACCACCATTCCACAAACTCGGTGCAGAAAACCATATTCTGCAACTACACATCTAATTCTCCTGATGATGGGCATATGTACCCGAAACATGTCGAGCTAAGAATACATTAATAAAATAACCTTTTTGCATCAAGTTGGAATTTCATTTTATTTCACTCAAGTATTGTTCGTAGGCCCCACAATTTTCATTTTCATGTTGTGTGATTGATGTAGTAATATTATACATGCCTTCGTATTGACGTCTCCCTGAGTACGACGATTTATCACTGAGAGAATTAGGATATTTTAAGTTTATGAGTAACATGTAATTCTATTGTGTGTATATGGTTGTGTGTGTGTGTAAATGATTGCATAACTCTTCTTATTGGAGTTATACATAATTAACCCAAATATACGCATTGTAAATTTATTTTTTAAACGTCTCTCTTATTAATTCCGAGTTACCATCATGTGACTAAAAAACACATAAATATTATTACGTCTTATTACTTGTGATCAGCGTTTTTTACAGTTTCATGTACTGCCAACACGAGAACTGCGCTCTTATGGGCTGTTATGCAACGCGTAGTGGTAATTTCTTACCGACGTTTCCGGACAACCTGTCGGTTCCATATTCAAGATTCAATAACCCAAGAAGTTTTTTTTTTTACATTTGAAAATGGGACCGCGTGGTTATTCCACAACATCGGTAAGAAATTACCACTACTCACTGCATAATAAACCAGAAGGGTGCCGGTCTCATCTACTTCGCGGCGGAAGCCTGTAACCGTACTGTAAACGCGTTCAGTGTTTTTTTGCCAGCTGTTCGGTAGTTGTTTTCTGAGAACATTCCATAACCTGGGTATAATATTTAGGATGTGCTCAAGACCCTGAAGAAACAGAAATGCAAATGGATATATTTTTGTTTCTTCTGAGCCAAAAATTTACGATCCGGTAGCGCAAGGGAATCGTATACGACAGCAGAAATAAATTACACTTATTATATCCCGAGAAAAAGGGGGCCGTGATATATCTTTTCTTTCTCGCTCGGTATCAACTGATAGCTCTTCAGCAGTTCTACTGCTTTTGTCAAATATTTACTCAGAAGTGGATGTTCGAATGTTTTCCTACAAAGATTTCTTGTCGTCTTCATTCGCACCAGTCTTACTGTTCTAAAATATGGGATACACACCATTCCATTTGCGTTCAGTATAAAACGTAATTCTGATTACGGGAGGTGGTAGGTCATGAGAGAAAATTGGTGTTAAGTATTTACGAATTCATTGAGATTTCGGGTTTACTGATATTATGCAATGGCATTTGGTGCACTTTTATGGTAGAATTGAATTTTTTTAGAAATACCGCCAAGGATTTTATTCTGATAGAACAACGACCACAACAACAGAAAACCATAAAATAAAAATGCAGTGTATGTGTAATGTACGAACAAAGTGATATCAGTAATATTAGTGCCAACGGAATGCATCTCAGAATCACTCAAATAATACCTGACAAATTATACCTGGAAAGCAGTGTTGAAAATTCTCATGTAAATGTACAGACCACTTGTCGAACACGTACCGTATATTGTGACTACAATATAGCTGCAACATTATGTATCCTAGACACAAGGATTGTTTCTAGTGTATAAGTCTCATAGCCTTTATAGAGGTAAGGGTAAAGGTGGCCTATAACAGGCCATGAAGGCAAAGCGCGGAAGTAGGGGTATGTCTCTACTCTTCTTTTAACCTTGTCGTTAGATGGGTGTGGGTGGTTAAAGCCACGCCCCAGTCGCTCCTGGGAACGACAGCCGGCACCCGTTGTACAGGAGGCTGGGTGGACCTCGTGGCCGGTTCGGACGGGCGCTGAAAAAAAGAAAATTTCTTGACCCAGCGGGGTTCGAACTCCGGATTGTTCAGTCCGAAGGTAGTCGATGCATAAATGTGGTAAATAATAACAATAATGATAAAAATATATTCCCTTCAGTTCTTGGTACAGTATGGCCATCAATAACTAGTTGTTATTCTAGCGGCCTGTCACCGTTTGGCGCAAACGATATTGACAAAACTTTTATTTTGTTAAAATATTTATATATGAGATTTTATAAATAAAATATCTGCCTAAGTCAGTTACCTGAACTTTGCTAGTGCGTCTTAAACAATTTCTTTCATGTCGTCTCCATGTTCATACCCAATTCCTTTCGGTTTCAAAAATTTCTTTTGTCAGTTTCTTGTTTGGAAACTGTGCAGTAATACGTATTGGACATCCTCTTCACCTAAACACAAAAGTGATCGTCCTTTATCTGTTTTAGATGTAATTCCTTTGAATTTCTACGCAACTGCTAGCTATCGCAATTCTCTACTTCGCCTCGACCGGACCAGACGTCGGCATAACTTTCTTTTCACATACGTTCCTTGGCAATAAAATATCCACGGAATTAAAATGAAAATGTAGACTGTCTACATATTTGTCTGTTCGTCGTCAAATTATTGTTATAATAAAACTTCATGTATTGTAGCTTTCACTATTTCTGGCCTAATATTTGCAAACTTTTTATGATTTTTTATGCTTTAGCACCGGTACAGTTTTTTATGCTTTAGAACCGGTAGTTTTTTATGCTTTAGCACCGATACAGTTTTTTATGCTTTAGCACCGCTACAGTTTTTTATGCTTTAGCACCGGTACAGTTTTTATGCTTTAGCACCGGTACAGTTTTTTAATCCATTTTTCTAGCATGTATCGCCACGTGACTGAGTGACTGGTGCCTGAAGGTTCGAGACAGCATGATGTTCTCATCTGCAGGGGTCAGTGAGGCCATCACCCTGTCAAGAAACATCGTTAATTATCCAGTGTATCAGAAGAAAACATACATCGACAGTCTTTGTCAAGCTGTGAAGTTATGAGCATGCGAGAGTTGAGGGATAGGACGCCGTATGGCCGGGAATCTGTAGCAACGTTCCCACAGTGTGTGCCCCTTCAATTTCATAGACTGTACCTGACAGAAAAGGTACAGTCTCCTCCGAATCTTCGTTGCCTGCATAGCGATGCACACGGCGCCCGAATCCGCGAAGAATTGAATCTTCACTACGAAGCAAGTTTGGACGCGTCTACTTCAGGTTCTTCGAAACTCCCGAATGTACGGATTAATGCCGTTGTAACCGATGCGTTACTGAAACAGACGCGACGCCTGAGGTTGGAGGGAACACAATACAATAATTACAGGCTAGTATTTTACACCCGCGCTGTGACTTCATTAACAATTGAACACATTAACTGAAAGCAGTCACCACGTGGCCCCATTTGCTGCCCATTCCACCCTTAGAAGATAATTACTTCATTTCTCCACTGCCCATCAACCCTTTCCCTCTTTCCTCTGTGTATTGATTAAAGCCAATCAGTTAAATCGTAAAACAGTGTTTAAAAACCTTCCAGGAATAGCAAATTGACGTATAGAAAAGTAAAAATTCATTGCATGTCGTAAAATTAATTAAATACGGATTGAGTTATCATCGCCAAAGGTAATTGGAACACAGAAGTTGAAGAAACTTGTCCTTGAAGAGAATGAATGTAATTAAAATTTTAATTGAGTCGGATGTAATAATTGGAATATTGGGCTAATGCATACAGTGCTGTACAAATTCTTTTCAGCAAGCCTAAGCTAAGAACAGTCAAAACAGTTGTAGTGCGAAACCAAATCATGGCGACAAAGTTGTAGTGATTTCTCCCCCACCCCACCCCCGACACTTTTTTACTTTCGGTTGTTTACCAAGCCTGCAGCATTTCGTTTAAACTTTGTTAGAATAATTTACCCACTACAAATCAGCAACAAATCAGTACCGATATCTAGTCCGTGCATTAGCAGGAGCGACAATGTAGTAACGTGCTATCAGTGTGTAGACAGAGGGTCTAAGAAGGAATTCTTCATTCGACATCGCCACGTGTATCTTAGTATTGGAATTGGATGACAGGAGACTATTTCTCACAGCAAGGGTTTGATATTCCCCGGAGCGAGAATCACGTTTTTCACACCTAAATTTTAACTGGTGTGTAATTTGGCTAGATGCGGTATGAGGGTCCAGAGTACGTAAATATAAACGTCGTCCATGAATCATCTCCCCGCCCCACGGCGCAATAGCCCTTCGTGGGTCAGTGATTCCTTGTTATCGAGGCTTCACGATCACACTCAGACACACCATACTCGGTAGATTTCCTCTGGACGCGCTCTCAGCCCGACACAGAGACCTCTACCTGACAACAAACAACACTCACAAGAGACACTTCCATGCCTCCGGCGGGATTCGAACCTGAAATCCCAGCAAGTGAGCGGTCACAGATTCACGCCATAGACCGCGCGGCCACTGGGATCGACGTCGATGAATGTGTACTCTGACAGTTCTTAGTTAAGACAGTTTAAGGTCTTTACATCAGCCCATAGTCAATCCGAACTTTATTTTGCTGTGTGGACGTCAAAGAACTTCGCCTACAACAAATATTACATCAGAATCCATGAGCACCAATTGTTTGTCTTGCAGATTTTTCTAAACTTATTTCGGGTGTATGTTTTGCTCGGAAAATAACCAACAAACCCGCCACAAGAGAAACCAAATCGTACAATAAACTGTTATGAATAAGACACCAATAAATATTAGAGGCCTGTTTGTAGTCATAAATATGAAGTGTTATCTGTGTACCACGTACTGATGTTCCGAAACTGTAACTGCATTTATATCAGCAATCAACAAGATGCAGCAAAATTTGTTTTATTGATTCTTTTAAGCTTGCTCTACGTGTTTCGGGCGATAGTTTCGCTCATCTTCAGGAGCACTTTGACTGTATATACAGCTTTTTGGAACCGACCGGTAACACTGTCACTGGTCGGCAGAATAAGCAGAGTCGGTACATTTTTCCAAAAAGCTTGTCACCTTTCGGCAGCAGACAGCAAAGTCGATACATTGTTCCAAAAAGCTGTATATACAGTCAAAGTGCTCCTGGAGATGGGCGAAACTATCGCCCGAAACGTGTAGAGCAAGCTTAAAAGAATCAATAAAACAAATTTTGCAGCATCTTGTTGATTGCTGATATCATTGTGCTAGTGATGCACGGTCACACAAACGTCAAATGCAACAGCACTGTCTGCAACATGTACCTGTGCATTATGCACGTTGCGTGTTAGAAGGAGAAGAAGGTGGCGAAAGTCATAGAAACTTTAAGAAAAAAGTACGTATACAAAATTTTGTACCATATGGGAGAATGCAGGAACAAGATACGCACGTAAAACATTGAAGCTTATGGCAGCACACGGAAAAGAGCTGCTCATGAAAAATGGTTTGTGTGAGAGGACATAGCAACTCGATACAAGTGCCGAATGATGTTAGGAAGGTACTTACAGAGCCGTAGCACTTAAACTGTTTTGAAATGTGTGAAGATGCGTATTGACATTTTATTGCACTCACCCACTTGTTGGGCCGTAAACTGCACGATGCAACAGAATTTTGTAGCCGGCATTTAGTGTTTCTCGTTGAGGCAACAGTTGTAATGGCGTAATGTGTTGGTTTAAATGACGTCGCGTCACAGAAGTAAACTTAAACCAATGCTAAGTCATGCCTCATTGAACTGACTGTGAAACTATCAAAACTTTTTTTTTTTATGTTTTGCTGACCGTTCTTCTCAGTACAAACTTAGCAATTAACCAACTTGATGCACAAAATTTTGTTTCGAGCACATTGTGCTCGAAACATGTAGAGGCATATAATAAACTTACTATAAAACAAGATTTTGTGCAGCAAGTTGGTTAATTGCTGAGATCATCACTTTACCGAGTTTTGAAGTACAACGGTTTTCTTTCCGTTGTCATTCAAAATGAGATTGTTAAGAATTCTGACATCAGGAGTTCAAACTCTTCTCTGACCAACCTCGATTTCGTCCAGTCCAATTGAAAGCAAGCAAAAACGCAAAATCATAACATAATGTGAGTGGAGAATGTATGGGCTAATACTATGCCTACTGCACCGTGCCTTGTTCGGGTAACAGAAATCAAATCCATCTCATACTTTATATTATTACCCGGGCCTTGCTACATTGTTCAGTAGCTTGTGCAGCAGTACCAATGTGGCACGCCATATGTCAGTTGTCTTCACTACACAGCCCACTGTTCTAACATTGTACGGTTTATATATAGGTCTCGATAGCAAGCTGTTTGTTCCAAGTTTCCGGAACTTTGAAGAATGTTAGAGGAACGAATACAAGTTTCATAGCAACATATTGTATCCCAGTATTGTTCGGGTGATCTAATCGAGAAGAATTGGATGGGCGGAGCATGTAGCACGTATTGGAGGAGGGGAAGTGTACACAGGGTTTTGGTGGGGAATACTGAGAGAAAGAGACCACTTGGAAGACCCAGGCATCAATGGAATGAGAATATTAAGAGTGATATTCAGGTTGTGGGAAGTGGGGCATGAACTGGATTGATCTGGCTCAGGATGGGGACAGGGTGCGGGCACTTGTGAACGCTGTAACGAAACTTCGGGCTCCATTGAAAGCGGGGAATTTCTTGACTAGCTGAGAACATGTTAGCTTTTCAAGAATGGCTCTGCTCCAAGGAGTAAGTATGTAAGTAATCAAGTAAGTAAGGAAGTAAGTAAAGAAGTAAGTAATCAACATATTGTATTTTAATTGGAGTTCTAATACTAATTTATTTCGAGTCTCTTCCAATCACTTGCGCTACTGATTGGAATATCGAGTGAATCGGGCAGCCGTCTGGGCGAAAAAGGACCACAATCTTATGATTCTGTTCTAGAGATGAAACCTGCTATTTGTCACACATGCTAATTTTGAGTCACTGGATGACTACGTAGAAAAATCAAAAATAACTTTTACAGGAATAATATTATTCATTTTACGATTCTCTCTCGCAATTTCGTCACCGAACCATCCTTTGCCCTTTGTTTGTGCAATTCACTTTTTTTTAATTGTTCGTATATTCTTTCATTTAGTCCAAAAACAAAGCAGTCACTCATAACTGTTTTATTGTAAAAGAAATTCTGCTTTTGCAAAAACTCATTACGTAATTCACCCGTTAAGATCATCAGACGAAGCTACTGCAAAATTTACAGAAGCACAGCATTACTGACAGAAAGAGGCCCCCCCTGATACAACTTTGTCATCAACAAAGAGTATGACAATCATGGCGCGATGCTTTGTAAATCATAAACACGTTTTGCTCGGATAATTGCTTTACTTATAATAAATTTCTGCACTCCAAAAGTGTACTGCTGCATTAAGAGCCATTTTGTTCCCCCGACATAATATCGATATTGTCTGAAATCAATTTAAAGCAAAAATACACAGTGAAATGTACACTGCGTTTTGTTGACGTGTCTTTCTGCCAACGTGACGTTATATTCCTCACTCAATACATGTCCCTCTTACCAGAATATACGAGTATACAGAATATACAGTTATGTGGTATGTCAAATGTATGCACCATTTCAATGAACTGAATTGACTGTAGCCCTAACTGCTGACGATCCACAGGTATATCGCTACTTGCATGACTCACACAGTCAGTAGACGTAAAGTCAGGAAATGTGTATGACTAAGTCAAACGAACCTCGTTAAAAACGATGCAGGATTTCCTCGTTTTTCCTTTAGTTCGCAGCAGTGTGTGCTCATATTCCTCTTTGCTGCACACTTAAATGGAGCAATAGTAAATACGAAGTGTCTCCGTTAATTACCCTTACACCGTGACTGCCAGTGAACCTTCATATTGCGGCTGGGAGGTTAATGTGGTCTAATGCCCGTATATAATGTAAGACACATAGGGACGAAATGCAATGCCTGCTTCCTTCTACTATTTTTGGAGGTATAAGGAGAAGTGAAAGATACCAACCGATATTTTTGGTGTCGACTGGAAGAGAGATTAGTGTTTCAGAGGTACTGGCTTCCTCTGTTCCACGTTACAAGACTATCCCTTATGTTGTCTGCTGAGTGTGCAGGCAGCTGCATCCTTCGATCCTCTCATACATGCATCACACTGTGTGACGTCCTAGAATAGCCTAACCGCTATGTCCATCACAGTGAGAATGTAGTTCATGGGTCTGTACTACGAAAGTTTGTATGAGCATGTGCAATTTGGGACAACTAAAAATTTGTGATTCGGAAGTCAATTACATAAAATTGGTAATAATAATAATAAAATTTTGCGACCTTAAGAACTTGTGATAATGACACTAGCGCCACTGCTGAAATGCGGGAACAGATGTGATTTGCAGTAACCATTGTCGACACAGGAAGTATATTAACCACACCAATAGCAATGGTCTTAAATACTGTAATTAAAGCATATTAGCAGATCCTGGTGGCCGTTCGGTCTAAGGCCTAGGTATTCAGCCGCTTGATTGTTGGGTTATCTGGTTCTAATCCCGCTGAGTGCTTCGATGTTTGTTTATTGTGTTTGTTGTGTGTTGTGTAGGTAGAGGCCTCTGAGACGAGTTGATCGCTCCTTAAGTTGAGTCCCACTGGCTGTGTGTGACCTAGTTAACTCACAAACGAAGCGGCCCAGGACAAATTTGGGTTGTTGCGTCACCAAAAATCATTAAAATGTTATCGTGTGTAGTATAAAGCCGATCCCAGTGGCCGCGCGGTCTAAGGCATAGGTCTGAGGCCTCTCGCCTGTTGAGATTGTAGGTTCGAATTCCGTTGGGGTCATGGATGTCTGTCTGTTGTGAATATTGTGTGTCGTCAGGTAGAGGTCTCTGCTTTGGGCTGCTCACTTGCCCAGAGGAGTCCTTCCAACTGTGGTGCGTCGTTATATGTGATCTAGAAACCTCATGAATGAGGAGGCCATAACCCGCGTTTGGCCGCAGTGCCAAAAGAAAATAAATTTAGTAAAAATTCAAGCGTCCTTTCGGAATAAAATTAAGTGGCCAATTTTCCTTCAAATGCCCAATGACATATATGGGTGAGGAGAGGAGGATGTATAGGTTCTTGGTGGGGAAACCGGAGGGAAGGAGACCACTGGGGAGACCTAGGCGTAGATGGGTGGATAATTTTAGGATGGATCTCCAGGAGGTGGGATATGGGTATATGGACTGCATTGGTCTGGCCCAGGATAGAGACAGGTGGCGGACGCTTGTGAGTGCGGTAATGAACATTCGGGTTCCGTAAAATGCGGGGAATTTCTTGACTAGCTGCAAACCAGTTAGCTTCTCAACTCTGCACCATGATGTAAGTAAGTAAGTAAGTTAGTAAGTAAGTAAGTAAGTAAGTGAGTGAGTGATTGAGTAAGTGAGTAAGTAAGTAAGTGAGTAATTGAGTGAATGAGTGAGCGAGTGATTAAGCGAGTGAGTAAGTATGTAATTGAGTAAATAAGTAAGTAAGTAAAGAAGGGAGGAAGGAAGTGAGTAAGTGCGTGAGTGAGCGAGTAAGTAAGTAAGTAAGTGAGTAAATGAGTGAGTGAGTGAGTAAGTGAGTGAGTGAGTGAATAAGTAAGTTAGTGAGTAAGTAATTTAGTAATTGAATAAGTAAGTAAGAAAGTAAGTGAGTGAGTAAGTGAGTAAGGAAGTAAGTAAATTAGTAAGTAAATCCAATGATATTTACATTCCGAAAGTGGAACATGCGCAAATGAACTGGATAATCGTACATACATTTACTTGTCTAATTAGGAACAAATTTATGACTGTAAATATAGTCATTCTTAGTACTTTATATTGCGTCGGTTTTAATATGTGCAACCAGGTTTAGAATTAAATACCACATTTTTTACCTCAGATTCTAACTATGCGTTTCATTATTGATCCTTACAACAGCGACAATTTGTACATGTGGCACTAACGTACTAGTTCTTGTAATGGAGACAGGAAGTATTTACTTGGCACTACGAACTGAAACTTTAAATGCAATCCAGGCTAATTTTAGTCTTGAGAGGGCTGAAGGGTAACAAATTCAGTTTACCTTCTCCCGCTGGCCTTTCAGGTACTCGATCACATACCACAAAACTCTGTCGTGGTCCAGGGATTGTTTTATGCTGATTAGCTAATTATAGAGATTAAAAGGCAGAATTTCTGGTGCCCCGTTTTAACATACTCGTATAGAGCGTGGTAGTTAGTCGTTAGCATTTTGTGTCGCACTTCGCAGCCGCTACAGTTCTGCTACCTTGCGCATTGATTATGGTTCAGTAGAAGTGAAACGTGTTCAAGTTGTATATTGGTAGTTAAAGAATACTGCAAAATGCAGATGTCATTACTCTTGCTTTACATTTGCTCTATCATACAGTTTGTATTGAATTAGATTGATTTTTCTACAAGCTTGAATTGACATATATAGGCCTAATCGTAACTACGCTGTTACACAGATATATCGATAATGTGTGTTTCGAGTTTATCGCAGTCGAAATATTAACGTCCTGGCATTAGTGGCATACGGACTGCGAAAATCATTTCGTGAGGAGAATTTTTTTTTTTTTGTTAAATGGGAATTTTGACTGTCCCATTTATCCGTTTTGCTATTTTTGACCGTCGGCTATACGCCGCGCATCTGGGTGTCTAAGCTTCGGCTGTCATTACAAGAGTCTGAGTCCGTCCATATGATATCGAACGACCCACGTCACTTACAAAGTATTATGACGTAAGACTAAATCTTTCCTTTCTCTTTAAGCATGCATGAGGGCCCCTAGCAAACCTAAACATGACAACAATGGGGACTCTTGGAGGTAGAGGCCAGTTGAAATGTGAAGGCACACGTGCAGAAACCCGATTTCGTCTTTAGGCGAAACGGACGAGTCCATTTAAATCGGCGGGGGTGTCACTTCAGTCGACTACTGACAGCCGAGGTATGCGCGTCAGCGGTAGTAATGCTGGATACACCATGTTCTGAGTTAGTGTGAAGAGTACTGGCTACCCACTTCATTCGCCAGTTTCCCCTTCACTTCTCCTCCCGTGCGTCACCGTGTGCCATCACATTTCAAGTGGAGTCTACGAAGCTTGAGACCGTATTTCTACAATGTTTATGTTTGTCAGATGCACGAGTGTATATACCGCTATCGAAGCAGGTAAAGATTATAAAAATAACAAATGCATCCCTAGCATCCAAATATACAGAACAACAAAAAACTTCCACCAAAAGAATAAAATACTAGATTAAATACCTTTACACTAAAAAACAGCAATTGAACCAACATTTCTTATAATTACACATAATTTTGGGCAATTCATGGAGTAACTTATGGCCTTACATCCAACATACAATTGAAGAAAAACTGAAAGGGATAATGAGATCAAAATATAAAAAACCTTGATATGAAACTAACAAGATTAACACAAAAACAAACCATAACACCATAAAAACATCTCATTCTAACCTAGAGTTATAAGTAATATCAATGTAAATTTTTCCGACAAAGAAAATACCTTATTGAAAAAAGGACTCAAATATAACCAACATTCCATAAACAAAAACTGAATAGTTAACCTTGGACTTGGAAGGAGTGAAGCTGAAGACCAGCACACATAAAACTCTACATTCTCTAAGACGGAATCAAGTGCCTTATATATAGAGTGACTAAATTCTAGGTGACTAAAAAATTTCAAGTGCTAATAAGTGCCAAACCAATACTGAAAATTTTACAAAACTAAAATCGAGTGCATCCACATTCTAGAAGAAAGACGTGAATTATACATGAGGCAAGATTCCGACAAGAACGCACAACACATACGATCCAGTAATTTACAGCTTCAACACATCCATCTAATGGTTCATATGGACAGATACTACAGCTCTGCACAATGCAATAATAGGGATTGGGCCCTTTATCTCCACACAGTTTACTTACTTACTCCATGGTGCAGAGTTCTTCTTGAGAAGCTAACTGGTTTGCAGCTAGTCAAGAAATTCACCGCAGTTCACGGAACCCGAAGGTTCATTACCGCACTCACAAGCGTCCGCCAACTGTCTCTATTCTGGTCCAGCCCAATCCAGTCCATATAATCACATCCCACCTCCTGGAGATCCATCCTAATATTATCCACCCATCTACGCATAGGTCTCCCCAGTGGTCTCTGTCCCTCCGGTTTCCCCAGCAAGACTCTATAATATCTCCACACAATGCAATAATTAAATACTTAACACATATCTACGAGAAGAAGTCCACGACAAAAACTTCCACAAGAATTACAATACAATCCCCACAAAATAATTTCTATTTTATCTATATTATTTTACTCTAGTAACTTACGTAATTTTATAACTAATTATCAAATTTTATTTTATATCCTAGCATACAAAACGAATTTATGTAAATGATATATCGTATTTGAAAACACTGTGAATTTTATATCAGAAAATCCTCTAAGTCACAGCCTGAAGATGGCCTTAGGAAGAAAGCCGAAACATGTAGCTGTCATGATGTTTTAATTATCTTTCAAACATTTATTTTATGCAATAAAAGTTGTGTTAGACAATGGAGTTATATATAGTGTCTCAGTATTGAAAACACGACGGGAATTCCGTACCTGCAAATTACCGTTATCGAACAGTCTGCGGTCCCTATGAAATATGTCGTGGAATTTATGCCCAATGTACTGGTAACCGTTGCTCGCCACACAACCAGCTTGCCTTCTCGTGATTTTGTAAGAGAACAGAATTAAACTTCTCGGGTATCTGTTTCTCTGTCATATTGGAATTTGGACGGTGTTGAACACTTTGTCGGTAACGGTAGGAAGATAGATTGAAGATTCCTTTCGCAGCACGGCGTTCCATTGTACTAGAGTCAGCAGCTAACTTGAGCTGTTTCGTTTCTTGTGAAAACCCAACTCATTGCAAACCTACACCCCACGATCCTAATGTTGGGACGACACCGGCACCGTTCTTTAGTCTCCTTATATTACCTTTCTGGAGAGGGTTTTTACCCCCACACTTCGCGTCATGCTGCCATTGAAATACTCCCATTGAAACTTAATGGAACCCACGAGTTCGGGTATCACACATGAAATCTCACAACTTAGCTAGAAAACTTGAGAAAGGAATCTCGCAAGTGGTCTCTCAGAAGTCAGTAAGAAAGTGATAAATACAAGAAATAGGTGCTTGTTTTATTGGTTCTTGATTATAGAGGATGGAGCAAAGTGAAGTGGAATGAAATGAAGTGAAGTGCAGTATAGAGAAGGGCGGAGGGGGGGGGGACGAGTCTTTATGGAGAAGGTTTATGGGAGTAGTTAGTGATGAGAAGTGAAGGACTGGAGTGAAAGCGTGAGTGAATTAATGATTGGGGTAAAAACAATTACAAGAAACTACACGCATTACTGTCTTACTTGGGTGTTTTTACCTGTTGTACATGTTGTATTCTAATTTGTCTCGTATGTATTGTTGCTGGTTTTAAGTTGTCTTGTGTGTAATTAGTTGTTGGTTGGCCTTGTGTGTTGTTTGTTGGCTGTGTGTATTGTTGTACTTGTCTTGTGTGTATTGTTGTCATCTTATGTGTATTTGTTGTACTGTGTGCATTGCTTTATTTACTTTAGATGCCGGACTGCTGGCTAAAAGTCAGTATTCGGAAGGTCCTGCGACCGGCCACCTCAACACAGGTTTTTCTTGGTTTCCCTTTGCGTAAACGCAAATGCTGAGATGGTTCCCAAGTTTCCAAGTTGCCACTACATGCTTCTCATGTAGTCCTCCTGACTTAAATTTATTAGTAACTAATTTCATGTTTTGTATACATGTAAAATAACCACTGCCACCGAGTAACAACCCAATTGCAATAAATAAATATTGTTATTATTATTATTATAATCTATTCATTATCACCTTTAGGCAGGGTATTTATACTTATATTCCTGAGACAAATTATGTCCCTAGGGACTAGAGTGTTGTAGCTATTCTGTTGTTACTATTCATGGTGCTTATACCGTTAGTTTCAGTGTTTAATCTATTGTACTTTTACATTAGTACTTTCCGAATTATGTGTGCAGTGCCCAATATGGCTGTTTTCTGTAGTTCCTTGACTTCATGTTTTCCTGGTATGTTGCTGACGTATTTTCTGTATAACTTTGAAATAGTCCCAGTCGCCCCAATATTACTGGTATCACCTTTGTTTTTACATTCCACATACGCTGTATTTCTATTATAAGGTCTTTATATTTTAGAATCTTCTCAGCTTCTTTTTTAATCACATTTCTGTCTCCTGAGATTGCAACGTCTATTAACATACATGTTCCCTTTTCATTATCACGGGTTATAATGTCTGGTTTGTTGTTGGAGATAGTTCTGTCAGTTTGTACTTGTTGATTCCACAATATGGTTACCTTGGCTTGGTTATTATTATTGGGGGACCGCGGTAGCAGAATGGTTTATGTGCTTTGCTACAAATCGGAAGATCACTGGTTCGATCCCAACTGGTTTCAGTGGATTTTTCATTGACAAACAATCCCTCCGATCGCACTATTGCCCTGGGGTCGACTCAGCCTCTAACAGAAATGAGTACCAGGAGTATTTCCTGGGGTTAAAAAGCGGCCGGTGCGTAAGGCTGACAACCTTACCACCATCCTGTGCCGTTGTCACGAAATCAGGGAACCTTAACTTCCTGGAAACCTCAGGGCCTGTCCAGGCCTGTAATGCGACTGCTGTGGTTATTATTATTTTTATTATATAACCTAACTTTATTTTGTGAAGTCACAATAATTTGACGGATATTATGTTAGAAAATTATTGTTGAGACGATGGATTGTGAATACATAAAATGGTTAGCTTTTGCATGTTTTTACAAGTTGCATTCTGTGATGGCGCGTACTGGTCGAAATCAAGACCAAAATCATGTCCAGTGGCAACTGGGCACTTAATCCGTTATCATAAGTTTTATGCTGTCATTCACACCTCCCCTCCCCTGTCACTTTAATTATGAAAGTTCGGAGTTCGAACTTAATGCACCTACCCGAATTCACGACCTGAGGCTTCGTGTCAGAAGTAACTTACTGTTTTCGTTGAAGTCAGAATTTATTGTGCCACATCGAAGCCCCTCCTCTGTGTGTGTGCAAGCCTCCCGTTGCAGTGATAATATCAGATAATAAGTAGGGTGGCTGCCACGAGGATCTCTTACGTGCTGCATAGGCATATGAGAAAATAGACACAAAGTATTTCTGTGTATCTGATGTTTATTGGACCCTGCATCATTGTGATAGTTGAAGAATAAAAATCAGCTAGATGTCACTTGCTATTTTCATTTTACTTCTTAGATACTCAATATGTTTCGGGCATTAATATGCCCATCTTCAGGAATTTGCGACTTTATTGTTGAACTACCACATTGGCTGTTTCCTTCTTGGTTTGCTGTGTCTTGGAGTTAAGGTGCGGTTCGGCTAGGGTGTTATCCGTGCTGTCGGCTTCAGCTGAGTCGTTGCAGGACGTGTGCTGTAGTCAGTGAACGAATCAGCGATATTCCTTGCACGGAGCACACTGCTGTGTTCCCACATTAAGTCTGGGTAAAGGAACTTACAGTACATTGTGTTGATATGCATAAACATTGAATTTCCGTTACTTCGATTTTTATTGTCATAAACCGTTCTCTTCAGTGTCAAGTTACAACAAAAGGTACTGTAAATTTATACTGTATTTTGTTCCTGTTCAATTTCTTTAATTTTAAGTTCGGTAAACTTCATTAAGATATTCATGTATTGGCTAGGAGAATAGATTTTTAATGCACAACTAAATGCATTATCCACTTTATTCAAACCGTTCGCGTTAATATGCCGACATTACAAGTAGCATAATGATAACTACAGCAGTAATAATCATACGCCGATCCCATTGGTCACCTAGAGAGAATGGAGGAGGATACGATGCCCCAAAAGATCTTCACTCAAGAACTGGAAGGGACGAGACGAAGGGGAAGACCCAGGAAAAGATGGAAAGAGGAAGTAGAAAGAGATCTTCAAATGCTGGGAGTGAGAAGATGGAGAGAGTTGGTGGCAGATAGGAAAAAATGGAAGGACATTGTTGGACAGGCCAACGCCCACAGTGGGCTGTAGTACCAATGGAAGAAGAAGAAGAAGAAGAAGTAGAAGATGTATGTCAGAAGAATACAACCAGCGCACATGCGAGACAGGAAGAAGGAACTGTCTTGGTAAAACGGGGAAGATAAGAGAACTTGAATGTCCTCGGCATTGATGGAAGGCTAATATTAAAGTGGATCTTAAAGAAATGTGGATTTAAGTTGTGAATTTTAGCCTATGCATTGAATGAAGTGACTTTCGTGTAAACGATAATGAAAATGGAGATTTCCGAAGAGGCGGGAAATGTCTTGGTGGCTTGGAAACTGCTAGCTTTTAGTGGAATCGTTTGCGACGCCTGTTCACGTTTATCCTATGTGCAAGCGAGGTTCCGCGTCACTTGCCATGACCGTGCCATCACTTTGATGACTGTATCACTTCACTGGTCAGTGTCGAATATTCAGGATAACGCATGCAATACAATTCTCCGTAGCGCAACTAATGGCTCCATATATCTCTTCCTGTGTATGATATAACGTCTAGAGATTAATCATACAGACAAATGCTGGCGAATGTTACGCGTCATTTGCTGTGCCGAGCCAAGTGGCTGCATTATTGTTTCGCGTGCCTCTGTGACGATTCGCCTGAGGGTGAGTACGATCCATGAGCCGAGGGCTTGCGGGGAATTCGTTCATTTCGGAATCCTGTAATATCTGTCTAATATTAAGAACTCTGCTTATTATTTGTTATTAATAATATTCATCACTTTTATGCGGGATATTCACAATTATATACCTGAATCTCATCATTTTAGCGCATATAGTATTACAGCTTTCCTGTGGTTAAAATATGTGCTACACGAAATTCTATTTCCCATGATAAACTTTCTGCCCTTTCACATTACAACTTTCCGAAGTGTATGTATGTGTGCAGTGCACAATATGGCGGTTTTTTGTCATTTATTATTATTTTTAATGTTATTACTTTTTATCCCGGTGGGAAGTATTATACCTACAACTTCGCAGTGAGTTGGGACATCTTGTTGGTTAGTAAGATTAGCGATCTTCTAGGATTTTACTCAGCACATATGGTAGTTTCTTACCGCAGTTTCGCGAAAACCTATCATCCATCTTCAAATAGTCAAGCAGTCTGAAACTGTTACTGTTTGACTGTGCAACTTAGAGTTTGTTTGTTTGTCAACAACCTGCGGGCCGTTTGGAGGCGCGTTTGCAAAATTGAGAAAAGCGACTATTACCATCGCCATGTCTGTCTGTCCGACTATGCTCATGGGACAACTCAGCTGCCACTTGACGGATTTAAATGAAATTTGGAATTTGAGTACTTTTCGAAAATATTTATGGAAAATTCAGTTTAATTAAAATATGACAATTATAACGGGTACTTTACATGAAGGTCAATATACTTTTTGTGATCATAATTCGCTTTATTCTTCTTAGAATGGGAAATGTTTGAGACAAAATTTATAAAAAAAATAAAAACACCCACTTTATGTTCAATAATTTTTTTAAATCCTTCCCTTTATGAGATAATTTGGAAAAATATAGTAGAGGTGGAGATGCCAAGAGTTAAGCAGTCTGAAACAGCTTGACTATTGAAGATGAGTCCGATAGGTTGTCCTGAAACGTTTGTAGTAAACTAATATATGTACTGTGTAAAATTTTAAAAGAGCGCTGACCTCATTCGCGCTGCGACAAAGGCCTGAAATCTCGCATCTCATTGGTTCAAATGTGATTTAATTTGGCACCTGCATAGTATTGCATGAAACGTCGAGTGACGTCTGACCCAGGTGCGACTGAATGCGTGTTTAAGCATATTGAGTCATAATTTGTGACGATGTTCGAATTAATTGCTACTGAAAGAGTTATTACATAGACATACTTAGTACCTCTGTGAAACACAGAGATAGGTTTGACGTTCTGAGAAAATTCAAGTGTTGTGCGACTTTACATACCGACGAGTGGAAAAAACTTCTAGATATTTCGAATGATCGCGCTGCTGCCTTCTTCATCTGGGTCAAATGATCCAAGAAGAACGAATGATTTAAGGACTGCAAATTATTAGCTCTTAAAGGCGGGGTTTGTAGTTCTTATAGCGGCGCGATGAAGATCCTCTTCTTCAGCCATAAGACACTGTCTTGATATTTTCTTAGTGACCGTCTTTTGGGAGACCTTGCAAGCAAAGTCTTGAATATTCATATTTTTAATTATAAACATGTACTCGCCTGTCCCTCAATCTCAGATCGCTTTGAAATACAGCAATCCTATTTTAAAAGGCGTAAAAAATGAAATCCATACAGAAATATTCGTAGTTCCTTGTATTGTACATTTGAGTTTGTCGAACTGTATTTCATAAATCTCAGCATTTTGTCACTCTTTTAATTTAACTATAATCTTAATGTGTTTTTTTTTAAATCTGTGGCGTAACAGCCCGCACCTCGGACCCAGGGCGCCCTTTTGTTGAGGTTTATAGATCACACACAAATATGCACGCGCACCCAGTAGGACTCCTCTGAAGGAGCGATCAGGTCGTCACAGAGGCCTCTACCTACACAACACACAACAAACACAATAGACAAACATCCAAGCACTCAGCGGCATTAGAACCAGCTATCCCAACAATCAAGCGGCTCCATACCTAGGCCTTAGACCGAACGGCCACCGGGATCTGCTAATATGCTTTAGTTACAGGATTTAAGACCATTTCTGTTGGTGTGGTTAATATACTTCCTGTGTCGACAATGGTTACTGTAAATCACATCTGTTCCCGCATTTCAGCAGTGGCGCTGGTGTCACACTCACAAGTTCTTAAGGTCGCCACACTATAATAATAATAATAATAGGTAATAATAAAATTATTATTATTATTATTACCAATTTTACGTAATTGACTTCCGAATCACAAATTTTGAGTTACCCCTAACTCCATATGCTCGTACAAACTTTTAAAAATCCTGAGAAGCTATTCTCGGACTGAAATATGCAGATGGAAATGTATACCAGATGGCGGTAGGGATTCACTCGCTACTCTATCGCGCACCCTGCTTCTAGCAATGAAGATATTTTACTGTGTTTAGTGCTTGGCAGTATTACAGTGGTGGTGGTACATTTACTTGTACCATCCATAAATGTGGTCAATTAAACCGACACATTCGTTTATTTATTGTCGCTATTGAGCTGGCTCACTCACGATGCAATAGTTACACGTGTTATGAATTTACATTTGGTGGTATGTGCCTGTAATTTTAATGAGACAAAATTTATTCACAGCAAGATATCAAACTTGAATAAAGTTATTGCCACGTGCAGGAAACTGGCTGCTGACATTTTTTTTTTGGAACAGTACCACCGTGTTCGACAAAAATGTTCATAGATTTTCGAGAGGTGACTGCTTTTGTGTTTTTCCATCAAGAAGTGTTATATAAATACAACACGTCAGTCGATAACACTACACTTTATTTTATACACAATAAAAATATCATATTTTGTCAGGGCGACATGTTTCGACCTTATAAGGTGATCCTCAGGCCCTCCAAGAAGACAGATCCAAGATTTGTTTATGTTTCATTGCATTGTGAGATCCCAGATGCTTACAAATTTTTGTTTGAGAAGTGTAAAATATGTTGAACTTGTATGACGGCCGTCACACAAGTTCAACATATACAAGCTTACGTATTTTACACTTCTCAAACAAAAATTTGGAAGCATCTGGGATCTCACAATGCAATGAAACATAAACAAATCTTGGATCTGTCTTCTTGGAGGGCCTGAGGATCACCTTATAAGGTCGAAACATGTCACCCTGACAAAATATACTATTTTTGTATATAAATAAATTGTTGTGTCATTGACTGACTTGTTATATTTATAGGTGACTGCTTTTGCCAATTCACAATCGTGGTCATAAGTACCTAAACATTCTTTTTTCCTTTCATTCATTCTGATGCTTCGAAAGATATGTAGTCAGATAATTCTCAAAGTCCTCGCAGTGTAAAGTTGCCACCGCTAATACATAAAACACGAAGTCTGCTGTTAGACGATAAGGCTAATGATTTATTCTCGGTAGCAGGAATAGTTAGGAAGGTTTCACCCTTTTTGTAGGCCACGAAGGCCCTAGGGTGAATAGAGGTATAGCTCTACTCTTTCTAGGACCTTGGCACACTAGATGGGGGTGGGAGTGTCGGTAGCTGGAATATATTTACAAACTATTTCTGTTGTGTAGTTGCGGAATTACGGGTGAAATAATTCAGCTTATAACGAAGAAAACAATATGGCTACGTATAAAGGAATTTTTACAAATTATTAATGACAGTTGTGTTTGTGATACGATGAGTGGTGCTCACATTCTTGCATGTGTGCATCCTATTTTTAGTCCTTTTTTGTCATTACTAAACACTCCGGATTAAGGATATTCGGTAGTTAGGGTTCTGTATGGTCTTTCCTAAAATTGACCCAATCGTGTTTATTTAATCATATTTTATCTTGTCCTTGAATTATACAATATATTGTATTTAACCCCTACCCTGCTAACGTGGAGAATAGGGTGAGCTAATAATGCCAGCAAATGGTAGATGGGATTTAACTCGGCGTTTAAAGGGTTAATGTAGGCTTAACGTCTGCATGGTGAGACGGAACAGTTTATTCGGTAGTCTGTAGGTTGCCAGTTGTTTAGACTGCAGTCGACCTACGGCATTTTGCAGTTATTAAGTGTTAGGTAGAGTCTGTAGGTTCGGATGTTTGTAAGAATCCAGTAGAAAACACACCTAATTACTTACTTACTTACTTACTCCACGGTGCAGAGCCCTTCTTGAGAAACTAACTGGTTTGCAGCTAGTCCAGAGATTCTCCGCATTTCACGGAACCCGAAGGTGCATTACCGCAGTCACAATCAACTGCCACCTGTACATCCTGGGCCAGCCCAATCCAGTCCATATACCCACATCCCACCTCCTGGAGATCCATCCTAATTTTATCCACCCATCTATGCCTAAGTCTCCACAGTGGTCTCCTTCCCTCCGGTTTCCCTACCAAGACCCTATACACCCCCTCTCATCACCCATACGCGCCACATGCCCAGCCCATCTCATTCTCGATTTTATCACCTGCACAATTTTGGGTGCGGAGTACATATTTAGCTCCTCGTTATGCACTCTCCTACATTCCCCCGTTACCTCGTCCCTCCTAGGTCCAAATATTCTCCTCAACACCATGTTCTCAAACATTCTCAGCTTCGTTTCCTCCCGCAATGTCAGCGACCAAGTTTCACACCCATACAAAACAACAGGCAAAACTAAAGTTCTATATATCTTGATCTTTACATTTTTGGATAGCAACCTTCAAGACAAAAGATTCTGTACCGAATATAGCAAGCATTTCCTGACCTCAATCTGCTCTTAATTTCTTCCGCATTAGAATTTTGATATGTTAAAGTTGTTCCCAAATATTTAAACTCTTCCATCTTCTCGAAGGTACTATTTTCACTCCTCACACTGTGAATTCGTCCTGCATTCTGATCTCGAGACATGACCATAGAACACACATCTACTGAGGAGAGAATTTTACGAATATTCAAGAGACAACTTGTGAATAAATGTACAAAGATCAGTAGCGGTTATGCCCTTAGTTCATTTGTTTCCCGTGGCTTAAGGGTCATTGGAATATAAAGCCAAAGCCATTAAACACAATCCTTAAAGTTACTGTGTGTCCGTAAACTGAAATGGATTTTGCAACAATATCAATTTGCGAGCGACCCTTGCACGATTGATTGCCTGCGTTAATAAACAAAACGGGGACAGTACCAGAATATCGGTTACTTAATTTCTTCCACATTCACGGACCGTTTTATGAAGAAGCTTTCTCGAACAATACCGTAAAAAAGTAGGGTGACGTTTGAACACCGTCAAGGAACACCGTACGGGCGCAACACAGTGTAGCCTATAGTTAGTCCGTGCACACGGTCCTTGTGTTATGGTTCATTAAAGTAATTAAAAGTATTAACAAATGTAAAATACCACGTGGTACCGTAAATTACTGCACTGTACAGTCAGTGCCGCAGCGAATTAGCTGCAGATTCGAATGGCGGAATGGAACAGAAAACAGATACAGTTGCCTTCTCTCCTTCACTTCGGAATAGAGGCTTTAACTGTTGTATCTCGCATGAATATCACAACTACAGATAATGGTCAGTCCAACAGAAATGTTCGACACGGCACCTTGCTAGGGACGAGAAGCTACAAGCTCCACACAACCATCAACATTGAAGTTTATCCTCTTTCGAAAGTGCACGACTGTTTCCTCAGAATGTTCACATCGCCCTTCCAAACGCCTCCCTAAACACATTTTACATTTCTTCGCAGCTATGCTTCGTAGGTTCGGAATATTTCCTCCACATGCAACCAGAGAATGCACTGTGCCTTTGGGGCATGGACCAATTAAAATCGAGTAATTGTGCAAGCATGTAATGCCATTTTACTAGCAATTGTGACATGTTCTTTGGCAGAGTTTCGGTGCAGTATGCTCTCTCCGTCTTTGGGGAAGAATATGGAAACAGCAAGTTAGTCCGTAGCTTTGGTACATTATTATAAAGCTGTATGGCTTCACAGTCCAGAACGCTTAATTCCAATATCCAACGACGTAAGAATTCGTTATTTTCTGCAGAAAAAAGATGAGCGACAGTTGTTGATGTTGAAAGGTAATAAAATTGAAGAGACGATGAAATTATTTTCAAGTTTTGACGTAATATTTAGAAGATAATTGATTTTGTTTCTTAAATTTTGAGAATTACAGTGATTATTTTGAAAAGATAAATTAGTCGTATATTCTGGAACTGGACGAATTTTTATGGTGGTGTGTACGTATAACTTGACTGTCCGCACAGCAATGTGTACTGTGTGCGCAGGAACATGTGAAGCAGTTGGCCGCAGACAGATGCTGACAAATTGTGGCCGAGAGAGCCATTACGTGCCATTGTCGATCCTAGCTTGTCCCGAATGGCTTTATGGCTCCCGTTAGCTCAACTTGCTTTTGTTGGTAATACTTTGGTTTTTTATTTATTGAAACGTTTGTATCCAGGCAACCAGAACAGTTAAATTTAACCAACGGTCTGCAATTCGAAAACCGTTGAAGATACAATGTGTTGTGCGATTCGGCATTCTGTACTGGCTGAATTGAAGGTTTTGGTCACTTGAGAATGACTGAGCGTTTCAAAAATAAGTTTAGTGGCCAAAAATTGCACTAGTTATGGAACTACTGCTGCATGTTTCGGCTATTATTTGTAGCCATCTTCAGGGGTGCAGCAATATATATATATATATATATATACATACTAAACGACATGGGGACCCCGGTAGTACAGCGGTTAAGTTGCTGTACTACAAATCGGAAGGTCGCAGATTCGATCCCAGCTGGTGTCAGTGGATTTTTCATTAACATAAAATCCTTCTGATCGCACTATGGCCCTGGGGTCGACCCAGCCTCTAACAGAAATGAGTACCAGGAGTATTTCCTGGGGTAAAGGCGGCCGGTGCGTAACGCTGACAACCTACCACCATCCTGTTCCCTTGTCATGAAATCTGGGAACCTTAACTTCCTGGAACCCTCTGCGCCATTCCAGGCCTGTAATGGTACGGCTTTACCTTTACCTTTTTACTAAACGACATATAATGTACATCGTTAGCACGCAGCTTTGTCGAACTGTAAATGGTAAACTACAATGCCAGCATAGCATTATACCAGTGTGTAGTGAGGACAATATGTGTTACGATTATGTTAAATTGTGTTAACATTATACAGGATTGTTGTTATAATAATAAATTCACCTCGGGGCTATTCAAGAGGTAAGTCATTATGTCGTCACACTGCGATGAACGACAACCCTGTACACAGTAATGGAATTGTATTTTACCGTTGACAGCTGACAGAGGTATGTGCTAACTCTTTGTCTTTTAGTATATGTTGGTGCTCCATGAAAATTGCTATAAATAATTGCCGAAACACGTTTTAATGGTTAACTACACATGGAAAAGTGAAATTTGTTGCTAATAGAGTATGTGTATCAGTTGTCAGATAACGTACGATATTAGATTAACCGTTACGTCTTAATCATGATTATACCCTAGTATAATATCCCCTTACAAAATTATATTAAACATCTATTTGGAGGAAATTATATCGAGTGCAAATAGGGACTTGATAAGCAGTGAAATTCTGTCCGCTATGTGCATACGGATGTTTTGTAACACAAAGTCTTATGAGTAACCTGGACGTTAAACTGAAATGAACTTTATTAAATATTAATATCTCCCAGTCAAGAACGACTTTATGAATATAATATACAGCTTCTAGTATACGGCGCTTCGTGATTTCTTACCTCCCTAGCGTTGTTAAGTACGTAATAGGGTTTCGAGGAAATAGTACTATCAGAACACAAACCTGAACAAGTACGTTTTCAGACAGTGATGAATGAAAATTGAAGTGTTTAAATTTCTCTTATAATAAAACCAACTAGATTCACTAATTTCTTAAATTTATTTTTGGAATAAAACTCTACACATTTCGGGCAGTTCCTCTGTCCATCATCAGGAGTTTTTCACTCTACACCAGTGTTTCTCAACAGCCGGACCGCGGCCCGGTACCGGGCCCTAGCATCGATTATACCGAGCCGCGAGAGGTTCTCGTGGAATTTGTCATTTTAGTTTTCTAAGCAATTTTCATGAATACATATTCTATAGTGGAAATATTCTGAAAAGAAAAATGTTCGTAAATGTGTCGAAAAACTCAGACCCAGATGTTGGCCTGAGGAAACTATAATATGCTACAAGATTTCATTAGTCCAGTGATTGATAAATAATTTAAATGTAATTTTATATTTGTCAACATGCCACACCGTATACATAAGTGTACTAATACTGTTTATTATGGTGTCATAATTAATGATTAATACTTATGTTAGTTTAATGTATGGACTTGAAAAATGGAAAGATATTTACGCGTAAATTTGTTGGGACCGGGCCCTCGTCTTATGAAAAAAGTATTTACCGGGCCCCGGTCTCAGGTTGAGAAACACTGCTCTACACACAGCAATGTTATATGTCATACAGGTTTTCTGACAGCTTGCGATCAGGATCAGGACGGAACTGCAGTTCCGTCCTGATCCTGCTCGCCAGCTGTCAACAAACCTGTATGACATAAACCATCGCTTTGTGTAGAGTGAAAAGCTCCTGATGATGGACAGAGGAACTGCCCGAAACGTGTATAGTTTATTCCAAAAATTAATTTGAGAAATTAGTGCATCTATTTGGTTTTATTATAAGAATTTATCATTATACACGGTCACTTGAAGTTCAAATTCGTGAATGCTTAGATTGTTCTCTACAGTGCGTAAGGCAAAGAGGTAAACACTGAAGCAGATATTAATCACCATTACTACTGTGCTTTCAAAATCAGGCAAGTGTTGTGTGACAAACTGCCCTGTTCTTGTGACAAAGCTTTCCTTAGATTTAATGCAGGCTGGCAATGTGTTTGGATTCTTGTTCCTGAGAAAATTATGTACGGCGGACTGCGTCGGCCTCCGACAGGTATGTCTTTCTGTGTTGCTTGCTAAGGACAGGTCGAAACTAAAGCCAAAGTTGTAAAATACACTAGTGCTAGACTACAGTAGACTGTAGTACTACCTTAGAGATCATAATGTCCCAGCTCTGCCGTGCCCGACTTTACGACTTGGGCTGCATCCAACAACGAGCGTTCGTAAACCGTACTAAGCCACACGTATCAGCCGGTCGGAGTTAAACGAACCAAGATCTGCGGAACCTAATAAATATTTCAGATACATTAATTTTAACCCGAATGTTTATCTCTATTAATTGACAAGGACATCCTAATACCTGCCAATTGCCAATTCTTCAGCATTCCTTAAGGGAGAGTTATTCTTTTCCACAAACCGAACCACATCGTCATGGATAGGGGAAATGTTGTGACACACAGGAGACTTTCTGACGCACACCAAGAGACAGCCCTAGATTACCCAACCGCCTGCACCCCTTTTGTGTCGTTTATTTTCGAAACAAAAGCATTTTGACACCTATACTTACGTCATCTTCAGTGTCACCTTCTTTTATCTTAGTTTACATCCTTTAGTGTATATTTGGATACTCGTCGGGGAACTTGTTTTTCGAAGAAATGTTTGCCTCTAGTTTTGCTGTAAAGACTTGAGGAGTTTAACTTCTTGAGTACGTTGAAACTATTATTATTATCATCATCATCATCATTTTGTTGTTGTTGTCGTCGTCGTCGTCGTCTCCTGTCGCAGGCCTTTTATCCCAGGTACTTCTCCTTTGAAGCAGCGGTGATCCCCACCGCTCAGGCTTAAAGTTTCAGACTGCTGTACTTTGCTTATTATGTGTGATGTTCCTAGTATAGCTATGTTTATAGTTAGTTTATTGAATGTTTTCCTGGCATGCCATCCAAGCTTTTCATTAAGATTTTGTTACTATTCCACTGGTTCCAAATATTGCCGGTATGATCATACATTTCATCTACCACATTCGTTGTATATCTGTGCATATCTATACATAAACTATTGTGTTTTAGCTCCTTTTCCGCTTCCTTTTGCACGATATTCCTGTCTGCAGGTATTGCCACATCTATCAGTGTGCATATTTTCTCTTTTTTTTTTATTACATCTGGCCTATTTGCTGCCACTTCTGTATGTGTACCCCTTGATTGTATAACACTGTAACGTCTTGTTCAGAAACTGGTTTGGGTGTGTGTGTGTGTGTGTGTGTGTGTGTGTGTGTGTGTGTGTGTGTGTGTATACACCATTAGTCTGGCGTTTCGAAGCCTGGTGCTTTGCTTATTGAGTAATGCAAATGTGCACATAATTTATCATGTCTCATTAAGTACTCATTCTTCCCCAAAATGGAGCATCCTGAGGTTAGATGGTCAGTAGTTTCTTAATGTTATTTACATAACCGACATTTACAGTCAATTTCTTCCTTCAAGTTTTTATTCTTAAAATAGTTTGTTTTAATTGTTTGGTCTTGAGTTGCCACTGTTTTCCTGTTTCTGTCTTAACGTGTTCAAATTTTAGCCATCGATATGTCTGTTCATTATCCACCAGCTTTAAGTCTAAGTTACGTGGCAATTGTCCATGCATCTCCTTCCCTCACCACCTTTCTTTTGTTTTCTTTGCTACGCTGTCATTTAGTTTTCTTGTTCATCTCTGTCCTTCAGGCTTGATGCGTCTAGCTGTCTGTAACACAGGTGAGTTGATGTTATGTTGGTGCCTTCTGACAATCTGTAGTAGTGGATCTTACTTTCTGTCTACATATTTCACCAGTTTTGTAATTTCTACTGCGCAGTCTTCTTCCAAGTGCATTAGGACCCTCCCTCCCAGTTTTCTGGGAACCATACAAGCGATCTACATCTGCCTTTGGGCGATGCTGTACACGGATGGCTAGCATTTTCCTCGTTTTCCTATCCAGTTATTATTATTTTTATTGTGTGTAACAACCTCCACTCATAATGCAAATTTTATAACAATTGAAGCTCGAAAGAGAAGAGTAATGGAGTTTCTTAAATTTGAATATAATCTTAGTGTTAATATAAGTCGTAAATCTGCGGTCGTGTGAATGCTGCTGTCGCTGGCACGAATTGAACTGAGGACATGGATTTTCGTCCATTGTTAGGCATGTTCGCAAAATTTCGAAATACAACTATTAGCTTCGTCATAACTCTCTGTCTGTCTGTCCGCCTGCATGAAAAAACTCGAATCACACTGGACAGATTTTCATGAAAGTTTATAATTGAGTATTTTTCGCAAAACTGTTAAGAAAATTCAAGTTTCATTAAAATATGACAAGATTGACGGGCACGTTACATGAAGACCTGCATATATTTGTGGTTATTTCTCACTCAGTACTTCATAAAATGATAAATATTTCAGTCAAAGTTGGAGAGAAAATCAAAACACACATTTAATGTTCAATAAATTTTTTTTAAAAAAAAATCGTGCCTTTTACGAAATAATGTGGAAAAGTCTTGTGCAGCCGGATAGACCAGAAGATGACAATGTAATATGGCGCATGCGCGTTGATTGCTAGATAAGTGAGGCTACAGGCACACACTCAGAGTTTGTAATACTTGTTGATTTTGCACCGCAACAATGGTTAAGTAAACACTCCTCAATGTTATGTTATACGTACATTGCCTGCCTTGTGTTTGTTGTGTGTTATGTTTGTAGAGCCTTCTGCGAAGAGCTGACCAGTCGTTCGGAGGATTCAATCTGGTAGTGTGTGTCTAATGGTCTGTGATCTACAAACCTCAGACATGAGGCGGCCTAAGGTGGAGTTGCGATATTACCCCTAAGTGGAAGGAAATAATACAGGGTGCGTATAAATTATCGGAGGATTTTGCAAAACCATATTTTCACAAATACTGAACAGAAATACATGATGTTACTACCATTTGAAAGAGGAAATGTTTGCAGTTTCATAGTGATCTAAA